>JAESGD010000060.1_pt1 | contig 137951 bp, 137 predicted proteins | sample 9269581 | NCBI WGS metagenome assembly JAESGD01 (sample SAMN14515903, study PRJNA621661) | algae metagenome | isolation source: Cyanomargarita calcarea GSE-NOS-MK-12-04C and co-occurring heterotrophs from... | place: USA: Grand Staircase Escalante National Monument, Utah | collected 2007-12-30 | reverse complement strand
GGGCGGCGCTGCCGGCGGCGAGGCCCATGCGCATGGCGAGCAGCAGTTCTGCCGCGGCCCAGCCGGTGGCGCCCATCTCCCGGGCGGTGGCGAGCGCGGCCGGCATGTCGAGGTCGAGGCCGGCCATCGTCGCCGTGGCGCAGATGGTGCCGGTGGCCCAGACGGCAGCGCCCTCGACGCTGGCCGGGGCGTGGGCGGCGTAGGGGCAGGCGAGGCCGCAGTCGCGATCGAGCGCCGCGCAGCCGCGGCAGTAGTCAGGTCCCTGGCCGAAGTGCCATTCGGCCCGGGCCCTTAGCCGTTTCCCTCCATGGCCACGGCGGCCACCGGGCCGGTGGCACGGTCCCAGAAGGCGGCCGCCATCTCGTCCATGTCCATCAGCCGCTCTACGGCTTCTGGGGAGAGCGGCAGCGGCTTACCAGCGGCGTCGCCCACGCCCTCCCAGGCGGTGACGGCGTGGCGGGCCAGCGCCTTGACCAGGAAGGCGAAGGCGACGCCGCGGGCCATGTCGGGGTCCAGATCCTCGGACGCCGCGCGCAGCGCGCCGAGGCGACGGGCGGAGCCGGCCTGGGCGGCAGCCATGACGGCGGTGGTGACAGGGCGGATTTCCACGCGGACGCCGCGGGGGAGGTCGAGCCAGTACGGCTCGGCCGGGAGGTCGAGGGTGAGCATGGGGGGTCTCCGGACTTGAAATTGGGTGGGGTCATGTCAAAGTCTGACATAGCTGGTGGAGAGGAGGCCGCGATGCCGAATGTGAGCCTGACGCCGGAGCTCGAGGGCTTCGCCGAGACCTGCGTGGCCAAAGGCCGCTACGGCAATGTGAGTGAGGTGATGCGCGCGGCGCTCCGCCTGCTGCAGGACCAGGAATCCAAGCGCGATGCCTTCACGCGGATGCTGGAGCGCGTCAGCCGCGAGGCGGACGAGAAGGGCTGCTACGAGGTCGATGACGTGATTGCCGAAGTGGATGCGGAACTGCGCGCCCGCGTCTCCGGCCAGGAGGCGGCCCGCCGCAACGCAGGCTGAGCCAGCCGGCCTTCCTCACACCTGAGGCACGCGAGGATCTGCGGGACGCCCTGTCTTGGATACAGCAGAACAATCCGCAGGCGGCGTTGGATATGCGCGAGGCGGTGCGTCGTGCTGCGCGGCGGATCGGTGAGTTTCCAGACATCGGTGTCAGGCGCCCGGATCTGGCGCCCGACCAGTTCCGATTTCTGGTGATCCCGGTTTTTGACTACCTCGTGGTGTATCAGGCTGAGGGCCTGCCGCGAGCGCGCATCATGCGCATCCTCTATGGCAAGCGGCATCTCGAGGCGGTCCTGGCCAGCCTGACGGACCAGTAGCGCTCACGCATACTCCGTCCCCGCCTGCTGGTTCCGCAGCACTGCCGTCATCATCCGCGTCGCCGTCGCGTTGAACGCGGCCTTGAAATCGAAGCTGGCCTCCACCCCGGCCGGCCCTTCGATCGGCGTCTTGGCGAGCGCCAGATAGACCTCGTGCAGCGTGATCGTCAGGCTGCGGTTCGCATCGATGGTGAAGGCCAGGGCGAATACGGCCGAGGTGCCGGCCTGCGCCTGCGCCAGCAGCGTGGTGTTCTCGAAGCGGACGGTGATCTGCCCGGTGCAGCGCGCGATGCCAGGATCCACGCCCTCAACGCGGCGGTCCGCGCGGATATCGGCGCGGACGCCGGTGCAAACGTCGAAGGACGGCACGTCCGGATAGCCGATCTCCATCGCGTTGCTCGGCAGCGAGGCCGCGCCGGAACCGAAGGTGTGGATGAAGTTGGTGCTGCCGGTGGTGGTGGGCGCGCCGAGCAGCAGCCGCAGCCAGTGGCCGATATTGATCAGATCGACCGGCACAACCGCTTGCCCGTGGCATGTGGATGGGGGGCAAGGTGCCGCTGGGCTACGACGTCGTGGCCAGGAAGCTGGTGGTGAATGAGGACGAGGCGGCGCGGGTGCGCCAGGTGTTCGAGATCTTCGTGGAGACGAGATCGGGCATCGAGACGGTGACTCGCCTTCGGGCGGAGGGCGCTACGAGCAAGGCGGGCCGGCCGCTGGACAAGGGCGACGTCTACAAGCTGCTGAACAACCGCACCTATGTCGGCGAGGCCGCGCACAAGGGGCAGGTCTATCCTGGCGAGCACCAGGGCATTGTGCCGCGGGAGCTGTGGGACCGGGCGCACGCCGTCCTGCAGATCAGCCCGCGTGTGCGCGCCAACCAAAACCGCGCGCAGACGCCGGCGCTGCTGAAGGGGCTGATCTTTGGGGTAGATGGCCGGGCGCTGTCGCCCACACACGCCAGGAAGAACGGCCGGCTCTACCGCTATTACGTGGCCCAGCGGGTACTGAAGGGGGACGCCGCGGGGGACGCCAGCATCGTGCGCCGCGTGTCGGCAGCGGAGATCGAGGCCGCGGTGGTGGACCAGGTGCGGGCGCTGCTGCGGCAACCGGAAATCGTGGTCGGCACCTGGCGGGCGGCGCGCAGGGAGGCACCTGACCTGACCGAGGGCGAGACGCAGGACGCCCTGCACCGGCTCGACCCACTGTGGGAGCATCTGTTCCCGGCGGAGCAGGCGCGGATTGTCCGGTCGCTGGTGGAGCGGGTGGTGATCGGACCGGCCGGCGCGGACATTCGGCTGCGGCTGGACGGGCTCGGCGGCCTCGTCCGCGATCTCACCGCCATCTCGCCCAGCGCCCTGGTGGCGGCGGCATGACCACCGCCACCAGCATCACGGTTCGCGTGCCGCTGGCGATTCGTCACCGGCCAGGGCGGAAGACCATCGTGACGCCGATGACCGATGGCGCGGCACCGGTCACCACGCGCGCTGACCCGGCGCTGGTGAAGGCCCTGGGCAGGGGATTCCGATACCAACGCATGCTGGACGAAGGGCGCTACGCCTCGATCAGTGAGATGGCGGCGGCGGAGCGAATCGAGCGCGGCTACCTCGGCAGCCTTCTGCGCCTGACGCTCCTGGCGCCCGACCTCGTTGAAGCGGTCCTCAACGGTAGGCATCCGACGGATCTGCAAATCTCTTCAATGATCAGAAATTCCCAATTTCCGTGGGAAATTCAACGCCAAGCGCTCCTTGCGCGTTGCTGACGATGTGAGCCCGGCACGTGGTGGACCTCGACACAGGCTCGGATTTTCTTGTCGGCGGGCCCCTCCATTGTTGTCATACATTTAGAAGGGACCTAGTAGGGTGGTGTCACACGTTACAGGGAGACCAGGAGGCATGCCGCGACCCAAGGCTAAAGAACCACGCGCCAAGGTCGCCAGCGTACGGCTGACCCCGAGTGAATGGACAGAGATGGAGGCCGCCAGCGCGGCCAGGGGTTTTGCGAGCCTAAGCGAATACGTTCGCCACCTTCATGACGAAGCGCTGAAGGCCGGTGGCAGCAAGGAAAATGAAACGGCGGTTAATCCGCGTGATTTTCCGTTTAGCAAGATGCGCCCACACCTCGATACCGATTTTGGGCAGGCACTGCACGGCGATGCGCTCTGCTATTTGTTTGGCGGCGCCAAACCCAAGTCCGTAGACATCATCGTAACTTCCCCACCCTTTGGGTTAGTCAAGAAGAAAGACTACGGTAACGAGGACGCGCATCGATACTGTGACTGGTTTCGCCCATTCGCAGAAGGTTTTCGGCGCGTTCTAAAGGATACTGGCAGTCTCGTGATCGACATTGGCGGCGCTTGGAAGCCAGGCACACCGACGCGCTCACTCTACCATTTCCAGTTGCTGGTCATGCTTTGCGAAGAGTACGGCTTCCATCTGTGCCAAGAGCACTATTGGTGGAACCCGTCCAAGCTGCCGAGCCCCGCGGAATGGGTCAACATTCGTCGCGTTCGAGTAAAAGATGCCGTCAACACGGTTTGGTGGCTATCGCCGACGCCTTGGCCCAAGGCCAACAACCGTCGCGTCCTCGCGCCCTACAGCCCCTCGATGCGGACCCTCCTACGGGACGGCTACACCCCAAAGCTCCGGCCCTCAGGCTGGGACATTTCGGAGAAGTTCGGCCGCGACAACGGCGGTGCCGTGCCACCGAACCTGCTCGCCATCGCGAACACAGAGTCCAACGGCCAGTATCAGGACTTCTGTCGCCGCAATAACCTGCCGATTCATCCAGCGCGCTTTCCGGACGCCCTGCCCGAGTATTTTATCCGCTTCCTCACCGAGCCAGGCGACCTCGTGGTCGATCCCTTTGGGGGATCCTGCGTCACCGGCGCCGTCGCAGAGCGGCTAGGGCGCAAATGGGTCTGCTGCGAGTTGGAGGAAGATTATCTGAAGGGGGCTGCGGCACGCTTTGGTGATAGCCAGCGGCAGTCGGCGAAGGAAGTCACCTACTCCCTGGCGCCGCCCTGCCGCCTGCCAGTGGACGAGGCGAAGGTGCCCCTCCACGCCGACGGAGGCAGATCGCGGCCTACGCCGCTGCCGCCGATGTCCGATCCGCCGCCGCGGCTGACGCCGAAGCGCCGACGCAGCGAGCAGCCCACCCTTCTAATCCCTGCCGAGTGAGGCATGCCAGGTCGACCAGCCAGGGCATGCCATCCGGGTGCGGCGCTGGCAGCGGAGCGAGCCCGCCCCGGTCTAAGAGTGCCACCACAGAGGTTCCGAGCAGATCATCCAGGGCGCTCGGCTCACGATAGCCGCGCGCGTAGCGGACGACCTGCGACACAGCGTCACGAAAGGCATCGGCGCTGTCGCCTAAAACGAAGAACTTCGCCTCCAGCACAGCCACGGCCTCGCCGCTGTCGTCATCGAGCACAACGACGTCGGGCCGGTCGGAAGATGTACGAAATCCGTAGGCGCTTAAGATCCCAGCGATAGCGGCCTCTGAAGGCTCAGGGAGCGGTGTCTGGTGTGCCTCCGTGAGCGACTGCCAGTGCACTGAGAACCGACCTATACGCGCTATCCGCCGGTCCCCTCCGGCGAGGAGGCCGAGCGCCGGCCTAGTCCTGGACGCCACGCCTAGCGCTTCGGCTGCTGCGAGCGCAACCGCAAGCTCGAAGCGGCGCCATGCCTCGGTCGTAGCGGAGCGCGATCGCGGCCTCGATCCAGTCCTGCATGCGCTTGGCGGCATCCAGCGCCTCGCGCGCATCGGTCTGCAGCAGCGCCAGATGCTCGGCGGGAAGTGCAATGACGTCGCTCACCGGCATGTGGCGCAGCGCGTCGAGGGTGGGGCGGTTGGTGCGGAGCGCGTCCATCACGCGGCCTCCGCGAGCAGCAGGGGCAGGATGGACGACGCGTATCGGCGGGGGCGGCGACGCGCCACGAGGATATAGGCGTAGTCCTCGTAGCCATGACGGCGCTGCACGATGTCGGCCAAGCCGAGTTCGGCCATCTTCCAGGCGCGTGCCGCCAGGCGCTGCAGCGCGGTGCGCTCCGGCTCGGGCAGGCACTGCAACTGCGGGCAGACCTGCCGGGCGAGCGCGCCGCGGTGGTAGGTGATGCTGTCGCCGGGAGCCGCGGCGCCCAGCCAGGTGCAGAGCGACGCCTCGGTGAGAGGCTTCGACACTGCGCGGATGTCGGTGATGTTGGTGTCCATACTTAGCCCTACCCAGCCCCTCGCCGATGCGTCTCAGGCTGCCGCGGCAATGCCGCCGGCGAGCAGCCGCAGGCGCATTTCGCGGATGCGGCGGTAGAGAACCGACCGCGGCAGGGGACCCTGCTGGCCGAGCTCGTGCGGCGTGCACTGCGTCAGGGCTGCGCAGATGCTGTGGTCGCGCTGGTCCAGGACGGCGCCGGCGCGATCCAGATCGAGGCAGCGCTCCAGCGCGGCCACCGCGTCGGTCTGCTGGCCGCACCACGCCGCATACCCCTCCGATTCGGGGATGATGTCGGCGAGCGTCAGCTCCTCCTCCTGGCCCGGCACTGCGTCATCCAGCGACGCCTCGTGCCGTTCGCGCTTCTCGCGGCGCAGGCGGGTGGCGAGACGTGATGCGCGATGCTGGAAGCAGACCGTGGCGAAGGCCGCCAACGTCCCACGCGCTGGATTGAAGCCGGGCAACCGCGCCAGGAGGTCGAGCAGCATGTCCTGCTCCATGTCCTCCCGCTCATGGCTGGGGCGCCCGAGGGTGCGGCAGAGGCGCTGCGCGTAGCGCTCGGCGAGCGGGTGAACGACATCGAGATCGGCGAGGGAAAGTTGGGCGGGCATCGGGCGTGGCTTCTGTTGGGCGGCTATGACGTCCAGAAGCAACCACACGACCTGCTGGGGCGGAGAGGCGGAATGGGGCGCAATGGGGAATTGAAGCGGCCTGGGATTTATTCCCCAATGCTAATTCAGAGACTTATGGCTGATTTCGTCTGAAATCAGATGGATAGCTCGGCGATTTCCGCCCCACCCATGCGGGAACTGCTCCCTCAGCCAGTCGCCTGTGGATATCGGGGATAGGCGAACAGGAAGGGAACAATGCTGTTGACCAATCGCACAGCAATTCGTCATGATCCCGGCATGTCCATCACCGTTGAGTACCCGCATCACGCCGCCTCGGGCGCGCCTCGGGCGTTGTCCGCCCAGACCCTCTGGGCCGTCGCCGCGCAGGTGCGCCGCCAGGCCATGACGGAGCCTGGTGGATTCGCGCTCCCGCTCGCCGCACTGGTCGCCGCCACGCGGACAGTGTCGGCGAACGGTCGGGCCATCGTGGTCGCCTGGGAACTCGACCATCCCGTGCATGATGGCTCCGGGGAGGCTGTGCTCGGCGTCTGCGAGACGGATCCCGACATGCCCGGCACGGCGCTGGTCTCCGTGAATGCGCGCATGGTGGCCGGCCGGCCGGACCTGGCAGTAAGCACCGCGGCGCACGAGCTGGGCCACGTGGTGTTCGATGTGCCAGTTGCACTCGGCACGCCAGCGCGGCGGTATCGGTCAGTGACGGCCGGCCCGAGCGCGCTACTCGATCGGACCACAGCGGCCTCCGAGCGTCGGGCTAATGAATTCATGGGTGCGCTACTCGCTCCCCCGGTGCAGCTCCATCTCCGGATGCTGGTGCACGCGCGGTCGGAGCGGCTGCGCACGGTCCATGCGCCGCATCGGGGACGCCAGGGCTGTCGCGTCCTGGCGGCCGACAACCCGCCCGAGGTGATCGAGGGCGTGGTCGCCGCGCTGGCGGGCGACTTCGGCGTATCGGAGCGCTTTATCGCCGTGCGGCTGAGCCGCTACGGCCTGGTTCAAGGAGAGCAACGGTGAGCTTTGGATCGGTCATCCGCGAGCGACGGACTGCGCTCGGCATCGGGTTGAACGATTTCGCGGAGCGATTGGAAATCTCGGCGGCCTATTGGTCGCGCATTGAGCGCGACCAGGAAAATCCGCCCCGCGACGAGCTGATAGAGCGCGCCGCCGCCATTCTTGGCGTGCGGATGGATGATCTGTTCGTCGACGTGAATGATCGGGACTGGTGCCACCTCCCGGACGAGCGCAGCTACCTCTCGGGCGTCGCAGATCTCCACCAGTCGCAGGCCTGGGCCACCCTCATGAATGGGTCCGAGACGATCAACAGCTTCAAGGCAGAGCCAGGTCGCTACATCAGTATTGAGGCGCGCGGCGATGACGCGGGCACGATCATGGTTTCACGCGAACGGCTGGTCGTCCGGCATGCGGAGCGTTTGCGATTCGAGGCGGAGCAGGAGGTGGGTGCAGCGACGGCCAGCAGCGGAGCCGCTGTCGTGGCGCCGCTACCGGCCGCGCGTGGCGCGGCACCGCGCTATGACTGGGATGCCTTCTGGGCCGAGGCACTGGTGAGCATGTTCCAGGACGGCCCGCCGGCCACGCTGGCGGAATACGTTCGCCGAATGGAGACGTGGTTTGCTGATCGTGGCGAGCATCCTGATTCCAGCACGATCAAGAAGAAGCTGAGCCAGGCCTGGCGGCGGATTGCGCCCCATTTGGAACGCCGCCGCGCCTGATCGGGACGGATCGCCGCCGCGGCGGGTAGGGCTAAGTATGAAGCCATCGCCCGTGGGACTGAACGCTCACCTCCCGCCGCACCTCCGCGAGGTCCGCGGCATCCTGGCCAGGGGTCTGATGCGGCTGCGCAGCCGCGCTGCCGAGGATGATGCGCGCGATGCCGACATAGCTCGGGGGGTGGGAGACGTTCCCCTACACTCCACCGCCAAGCAGCGCCTGCATGCGAACCCCAACAGGAAGGGACTCGCATGACCAGACGCTCCACCGCCGCGGCCGCGCCGGCGCCCACCATCCCGAAGATCCCGCCGACGCAGGTGCTGTCGCGGCTCGCCGCGCTGCAGGCGGCCCCCACCGCCACGTTGAAGGACCAATGGCGGGAGCTATTCGGGAAGGAGCCGCCGCCCTGGAACCGGGCCTATATCCAAAGCCGGCTCGCGTATCGCATCCAGGAACTGGCCTATGGCGGGCTGAAGCCCGAGACCGTCGATCGGCTGGTGGCGCTGGGCGAGCAATTGGACGGCAGCAACGTCGTCCTGCGCCGCATCCGCGCCGACAGCCGCCCGCTGGCCGGCACGCGCCTCGTCCGGGAATGGCAGGGCGTGCAGCATGTGGTCACCGTGCGCGCCAACGACTTCGAGTTTGAGGGGCGGCCGTATCAGTCCCTGTCCGCCATCGCTCGCCACATCGCCGGCACACGATGGAACGGCTGGACGTTCTTCGGGCTGCGCACGCGGGGTGACGCATGACCCGCCGCGCCCGCATCGAGCCGGCCATGCCGGCCACCACGAAGAAGCTGCGCTGCGCGGTCTACACGCGTAAATCCACGGACGAGGGCCTGGAGAAGGAGTTTAACACCCTCGACGCACAGCGCGATGCCTGCGAGGCGTACATCACCAGCCAGCGCGCCGAGGGGTGGGTGCTGGTCCGCGACCGCTACGACGATGGCGGCTTCTCCGGCGGCACGCTGGAGCGGCCGGCGTTGCAGCGCCTGCTGCGCGACATCCAGGCCGACCTGGTGGACGTCATCGTGGTCTACAAGATTGACCGGCTCTCCCGCTCGCTAATGGATTTCGCCAAGCTGGTGGAGGTGATGGATGCGCATGGCGTCACTTTCGTGTCCGTCACCCAGAGCTTCAACACCACCACCAGCATGGGCCGGCTGACGCTAAACATCCTGCTCAGCTTCGCGCAGTTCGAGCGGGAGGTTATTGGTGAGCGAATCCGCGACAAATTCGCAGCCTCCCGGGCGCGGGGGATGTGGATGGGGGGCAAGGTGCCGCTCGGCTACGACGTGGTGGCGCGCAAGCTGATCGTGAACGAGGACGAGGCACCGCGGGTGCGCCGCGTATTCGAGCTTTTCGCCGACACGGGCTCGGGCATGGAGACGGTGAAGCGCCTTCGTGAGGAGGGCCTCACCAGCAAGGTGGGCCGGCCGCTCGACAAGGGCGATGTCTACAAGCTGCTGAACAACCGCACCTATGTCGGGGAGGCAGCGCACAAGGGGAACATCTATCCCGGCGAGCACCAGGGCATCGTGCCGCGGGAGCTCTGGGATCGGGCGCACGCCGTGCTGCAGGTCAGCCCGCGGGTCCGCGCGAACCAGAATCGGGCGCAGACGCCGGCGCTGTTGAAGGGGCTGATCTTTGGCACCGACGGTCGGGCTTTGTCGCCGACCCACGCCAGGAAGAACGGCCGCCTCTACCGATACTACGTGGCGCAGCGCGTGCTGAAGGGCGACGCCGCCGGCGACGACAGTATCGTGCGCCGGGTTTCGGCAGCGGAGATCGAGGCGGCGGTGGTCGATCAGGTGCGGGCTCTGCTGCGGCAGCCGGAGATCGTGGTCGGCACCTGGCGAGCGGCGCGCAAGGAGGCGCCAGACCTGACCGAGAGTGAGGTCCAGGACGCGCTGCATCGGCTTGACCCGCTGTGGGAGCACCTATTCCCGGCTGAGCAGGCACGGATCGTGCGGTCGCTGGTGGAGCGGGTGGTGGTCGGCCCGGCCGGCGCGGACATTCGGCTGCGGCTGGACGGGCTCGGCGCCCTGGTCCGCGACCTCGGCGCCATCGCGCCGGCTGCCCTGATGGCAGCGGCATGACGGCCGCCACCAGCATCACCGTCCGGGTGCCGCTGGCCATCGGCCATCGGCCAGGCAGAAAGACCGTCGTGACGCCGATGACGGATGGCGTGGCACCGGTCACTACGCGGGCCGATCCGGTGCTGGTGAAGGCGCTGGCCAGGGCTTTCCGGTACCAGCGCATGCTGGACGATGGGCGCTACGCGTCGATCACCGAGATGGCCGCTGCCGAGAAGATCGACCGCGGGTATCTGGGGGCGCTGCTGCGGCTAACGCTGCTTGCGCCGAATATTGTGGAATTGATACTCGATGGGCGCTCTTCTCGCCCAATAACATTAAGAGCGCTAATTAGGCATGTTCCTGATGCTTGGGAACAATAATGGTATGACAAAATGCTCCAGTGAATAGCCTCGGACCGCTGTATCGGCATTTTGCCCGTGCGCAGGCCCTCATGTTTAACAGTGGCCCTTCTCAGTTTTCGTAATGCTGCATTTTGCAACAACATGAAATAATGCAGAAGGCTGCAGAATTCGACCAAAGCGCGGACCGGCTCGAGCGGTACGCCCTCCTTGTGCGATGGCCTGCCGGCGTGAACTACCCGGACGCCATCGCCGATCGAGCTATACTGCGATGGGCCGCCAGCACTGTCGGTCTTGCAGGAAGCGCTGGGTTCTTGCTGGCCCGAGCGCATCTGTTAGTGTCGGATAGTCGGCTCGAGTGTGGCCGCGTCGAGGGGGACGGGATGGCCACGTCGCAAGAGATTTTGGAGAAGCAGCTCTTCATCGCCGCAGATGCGAATGGCGTGCCGACAGAGACCCTGCGGCGCCTGTTGGCGCTTGAAAGCAATCACCAGAACCTCCACGGCTGGGGTGCGCGGCCGGCGCTCCGTCGTGCTATCGCGGCAATCATTGAGGAGGAGATTGCGGCGAGCGGTGCCGGCTGATGCGATTCCTCAAGATCGAGATCTCGAACATCTTCGCCTACGACCGGACTGTCTCAATTGATCTTTCAGTGACGACTTCCGCCAAGCCCGTCGTCCTCATCTGGGGGCGCAACGGCATGGGGAAGACGAGCTTTCTGAATTCCATGAAGCTACTATTCCTGGGCGTGGAATCGGACCGGATACTGCTTGTTGGCTTCCCGCCGCGTAAGATCCAGTCGCGGTCTTACGTGCTTGGCGATGAGGGCGGCTGGTCTGGCCTCATCAACCGCCGCGCTAGGCACCGCGCCCAGTCATCAGGCATGCCCGCCACCGCCCATGTCAGCGCAGCATGGGAGATGCCGGACGGCCGCGTGGTGCACGCGACTAGAAGCTGGATGACCACTTCGACCGGCTTCCAGGAGTCGCTTGTCCTTTCCGACGGCGAGGCGCGGCTGACCGAGGGTGCTGCAGCCAGCCGCCTTGAAGACTTCATGCCGCGCGAGTTCGTGGGCTTTTTCTTCTTCGATGGAGAGGACATCAAGAGCCTCGCCGAGGCCGATGGCATTTATCAAACCGAGTTCGATCGCTTGCTTAGGATCACTTTCGTTGACACTCTGGCTAAGGAGGTCCGTGGCCTTGCGGGCGAACGCGGCCGCGGCAAGGCGATGCAGGAGCTACGTGACTCCATCAGGGAAGCCGAGGAGAGCCTGGTGCGGCTGCGCAGCGGACGCGATACCGCGCGCCAAGAGCTCGACCGACTCCGTGCCCTGCTCGACGTCGACAAGTCCGACCTCCGTCGGCAGACGATCAAAAAGGAGAATCTGAGCGGCGGAGCGTCCGAGGCCCAACGCCAGGCGCTGGAAGAGAGGCAGAGCAGTCTCCGCGCCAGCTTGGCCAGAGCGGAGGACGAGATCATCGAGAGGGCGCCGGCGGACGCGCCGATGCTAGCAAACCTCGGCTTGCTTGCTTCGGCGGAGCGGCAGTTGCGCCGACGGCTTGAGGCTCTGGGTGGCGGCGCCATCGACCTCACCGGCCGAATCACCTCGGCCCTTCCGCACTGGCTTGACGAGATCGGCCTGCCCCGCGACGAAGGCGAACGAAGGTCGGTTGTTTCCCATCTGAACGACAAGCTGGCCAGCCTCACCGACGTGCCAGACTCGGGCGGCCCTTTCGGCTCCCTGGAGCCACTCCACGCGCAGCGGATGCTTGACGACATACTGCGCTGGACGAGTGCTGGGCATGACCTCCGCCGAAGCCAGCTATCAATGCTCGCACAGGTTCGTCGGTACCGCCGCGAACTCGCCGGACTAGCCGAGGAACTAATGGCGCTCGAGGTTGGGTCGCAGGCCAATCTTGAGCGGTATCGCGAGGCCACCGCCGCAGTGTCGGCGCTGGAGCGCCAAGTAGCGGAGCACAACCAGCTGATCGGCCGCTACAACGCCCAGCTCGCCGACCATGAGCGCCGGGAGCATGAGGTAAGCGACCGGCTCCGTGCACTGCGTGTGCGCGAGGAGGAGGAGCTGAAGGGGCAGGCAGAATCGCGCTATATCCTGCGCATCAGCGCTGCGCTCACCGATTTACGAGAGGGCTTGCGTAAGTCGCTGCGCGATCAGCTCGAGGGAGCACTCAACGCACGCTTCAAGTCGCTTCTCCACGACAACGAGGTGGTCGACCGGATCGAAGTGGACGAGAGCTACACGCTAACCTTCTACGGCCGGCTCGGCGATCGCATCGGCCGTTCAAGCCTATCGAGCGGCCTGAAGCAGCTCGCAGCGACCGCCCTCCTGTGGGCGATGAAGGACACCTCAGGGGTCGCAATGCCGGTCGCGGTTGACACGCCGCTCGGTCGCATCGATCGCGCCAACCAGGGGCGCATGTTGCGCGACTACTATCCTCACGTGGCGGAGCAGGTGATCGTGCTGCCTACGGACGCCGAGATCGACCCAGAAAAATACCGGATTCTACTTCCTCACGTTGCGATCGAATACCTGATTGAAAACCCCTTCGGCGATGGCGCCGGCATCTCCAGAGGCAGCCTGATGACGGTCAACGCGCGTGGTTGACCGTATCCATCTCTCCCCCGATGACCGCGATATGATGCAGACCATCCTAAGGGAGGGCCTCGGCGAGCGCACGGATCAGTGGCTGCCGGCGAGAATTGCACTGGCGCGGTCGCTGCAACTCCCAGATCCGCCCGATGAAGCGCGCTACAAGCCGCTTGCCTATCGGCAGGGCGGGGTCGAGATCCACGCTCCCCAGCTTATCGGTGAGGGTCGTGGCAGGTCAGCTGACCTCACGGACGTAATGCGTGCCGTACTATCGGTCTACCACGGCGTCGACGTGTCCGAGGACGACGAGCTACTACGTGACTTACTGCAGCGCCATGTGCGGAGAGGACTGGACGACATTCGGGCGGCCTGGTCGAAGGATCGCGACTTCGTAGGATATCTCCTTGACGAACTTTACGCCGACGAAGGAGCCGGTGCAGAGGAGGCGCCCAGTGAAACCGACGTGGGCGACCGGCTGGCGCGCGTACTCGGGCAGCTCGGCGTTGGCGTAGCGATTACTGCCGCTACCAACGGGCCCAGGCTGACGCGGTTCACTTTGGCGCTCCGTTCGCTCGAAGACCTTGACCGTCTCCGGCGCAATCTGACGAAAGTGGCGTTCGCACTCGGACTGGACGACAACGCGATCACTTACGTGCGGGCGCCTGGCGAGCAGGAGGTCTACCTCATGGTCCCGCGTCCGCCGTCGGCCTGGCGGTATGTCAGCTGGTCGGAGGTAAGGGGCGAGATCTCCTCGGCGGCGGCGGTCGCGATGCGCCTGCCGCTCTGCCTAGGCACCGACGCGATGGGAGCGCCGCTTCTGCGCGACCTGGCCGAGGCACCCCACCTCCTCGTCGCGGGCACGACGGGGAGCGGCAAGAGCATGCTCTTGCATGCCATCCTTCTGTCTCTCATCGAAGCGAAGGACGCGTCGTGTGAGCTCCTGCTCGTGGATCCCAAGGCGGTGGAGTTCGCCGCCTACTCGGGCTTTCGACGGCTGCGCACCGGCGGGATCATCACGAGCGCCGATTCGGCGCTAGTCGCCCTGGAGGATCTCGTGGCAGAGATGGACGCGCGGCAGGAGCGCATGAGGGCGCTCGACGCCCGCGATATTGACGAGGCGAACGCCCTGGGCGCGCGCATGCACCGCATCGTCGTTGCCATCGACGAGCTGGCCGACCTCTTCTATTCGCGTAGCGAGATCGAGACGCCGCTGATCAGGCTGGCGCAGAAGGCCCGCTCATCGGGCATCCACCTGGTGCTCGCGACTCAGCGGCCCGAGGCCGCGACCTTCTCGGGTCTGCTCAGGTCAAATGTTCCAAGCCGCATCGCGCTGACCGTCCAGAAGGCGGCGGAGTCGAGAATCATCCTCGACGAGGGTGGGGCGGAGGCGCTGCAGAAGCGCGGCGACATGCTCGTGCGGTTTACCGGCGAGGCTACGGTGAGGGGGCACGGCTGCCGAATCCTGCCCGCAGACATCCAGGCGGCGATTGGGGGCGCGTGATGTCGGTCAAGGTAAGCGACTGGAAGCTGGTCGGGCTAACACTGGACGAGATCGGTCCGTTTCGGGCGGGACCGCAGAGTTTCTCTTTCATAGGCGAGACCGCGCCCGAAGACGCCGATCCCGGAGCGACGCCCGGACCTAGCAATCTTTATATGCTGCTCGCGCCGAACGGCATGGGAAAAACCACCATCATGGAGGCCATCCACGGCCTGTTCGCGCTGATGTGCATGCCCATCGTGGGTCGCTTCTCCGATCCGTCCGCAGGTGGAAGTGCGCAGCTCGATGTCCGCGCCACGTGGGAGGTCGACGGAAAAGTTCAAACTGTTCTGCTATCCATCTGGACAGGCTCGGAGGAGCCGCTGCGTTTTTGGACTGAAGACGACATTGACACCAAGGCCCAGGCCGCAGCCTGGGCCCGCCTTGGACTGACGAGCGGGCGGCAGGGAGCCGTGGTCCTCCAGGGGAGCGACGAGCTTGGCAGGCTACTGTACGATTCCATCGCCGAAGGGCTTGGGACTTCCCCCGCCCCGTTAGGGGGCAAGGAGCAGTCGCTACCGACCGTGCTCTACTTCCCGGCCGACAGGTCGCTGGTCGCCCCGCAAGGGGAGAGGATGGTGATCGCGCCTGACGACTGGGGCTACTCGCCAGCCTACCGCTTCGGCCACGACGGTCCGGAGTGGAGGACAACTGTGGATAACCTCCTTGTATGGCGCGAGTGGCTCCAGGACGATGCCCTCCAGCCCTTTCTTGACCGGTTGAGCCGGCACGTTTTTGAACGGGATAATGGAAAGTCAATCCTGCGTCCGCTCAGATCCGAACTGCTGACCTACGTCTCCACTCCGAACGGCGCGCACCCTCTCTCCGGTCTCAGCCACGGCGAACGGGCATTAGTTCAAATGTTCGGCAGGATCTTCAGCTACAGCACAGTCAATACGATCGTGCTGGTGGACGAGATCGAACTCCATCTGCACACGCGTTGGATGAACAAGATGTTCCGAGAACTAAAGACGATACTCGTTGAAACCCCTGGAATTTCGCTGTTTTTCTCAACGCATGACCGCGAGCTTATTAAGGCGTTTGACCACGAGCGGCCTGAGCCCGGCCTGACAAAAGGCGGCTTCCTAATTGACGAGCTGGCCTGATGCCAAGGCTTACCGACATTGGGGACAGCGAGGCGCTGGACAATCGCTACGCGCGCAAAGTCATTGTGTACGTCGAGGCCGATATGGACGCGACGATCTTCTACGGTCTCGCCGGCACCGGTATCCGGGAATATCTCGAGTTCAAGGTGCCGACGTCGCTATCCACGGGTGGCAACGCGGTGAAGAATGAAGTCGTTCAACGCCGGCCCGAGTACCCCAGGATCTTCGGTCTCATCGACGGAGAGGATGCGGTCAAGGAGGGCGCCGTTGACGAGTTGCTCTCCTGCCGCTCCGCCATGTTCCAGCTCGCCGGCGGTGCGGATGGCATCATCTTCCTCGGCCATCACGAGGCCGAGAACGTCCTCCTCATTCATGGTGACCTTGCCGACTTAGTACGCAGGGACCAGAGCATCCCGAAGTCGGCGGATATGTCCGATGGGGAGATTGATGAGCGGATCGCCACGGTAGTCCGTCATTTTTTTCATGCCGCGCTGCTCAAGTACGCGTCTATGACTCTTAACTATAGGACCAACGTGCTGGCACCGGAGACTGGCTGCAAGGTGATCGACAGCGCGCGCTTTCTTGCCTCCGACGACCGAAAAGCGATTCTCGATGCCATCAAGCAAGGAGTCCAACAGGAGGGCGTTGTTGACTGGATGGATCTCGTGGACGAAGTCAAACGGACTTGGAAAGTCGTGCGCAACGAATACGTGCGGGCACGACCGGACGCTGCGCGGTGCAGTCGCGAGCGCATGCGGCTCGCGGACGGCAAAAGTGTCCTGAAGAAGCTAGCGAGGCTATCGGCCTCAGACCCTGCGAAGTGGAATAACCATCTGCTCGAAACCGCGAGAAATAAGCCCTTCGCCCGCCAATTCCGAGACGACATCCTCACACTCACCCGGGCCACCGCCTAGTGCCGACGCGCTCAAGCCCAGCGAAGCAGCTGTCCGGTGATAGCGAGCAGCGGGTCGGAATGGCCGCGCGCTGCGTCCCATAGAAGCCCGGCTCCACGGGCCCAATGGGCCGCTACCAAGTCCTGAAGTTCACGACGGCCGATCGGTCCCGTGCTGGCATGGCCCGTTAGCAGGCTCACCCAGGCGCCGAGGTCCTCGTTGAGTGAGCCGAAAAGAGTCTCTCCCCTGATGACCTTACCATCGAGGTTGTCCACTGCGGGCGGGGGAGAGGGGAGGCCAAGCGACTTGGCGATCGCCAACCTCGCCGGTTGGTACCGAAACTGTAGCTCAAGGCTCTGGAGCAGAGACATCGTGGCGGTATCGCCGGATCGCGAGGTCCGGAAGTCGATTCGTCCGATCTCGGCTAGCCCGAGCGCCCTGTCGACCGTCGCAATCATGCGGCGACCTCCTCGAGATAGCCGTCGGTGAAGTCGCTAACGCCGACGCCCGACGCCGCACTGAGCTCGTGCGTGATCGTAACGGCACCGGCGATGGCTGGGCCGAGCGCCGCCAAGTGGTGCCGGCCGATCTCCTCGGGCTGGGTGAGAAGGATCGTCTGACCTCTACGTTCCGCGAGCATCCGCAGCACGCCCGCGCGGTGCTCGGTGTCGAGCCTGCTCAGCGGCGTGTCAACGATCAGCGGCAGTTCGCGTCCCGTGACGGCGGATACTGCGGTGATCAGAGCGATGGCGAAAAGCTGGCTCTCGCCTGCAGAGAGGCGAAAGTCGGTGATGTCGTCGCCGGCCGCGTCGAACAGGCTAACCGTGCCGTCGGCGCCGATTGCGATGCGCGCAATCTGGTTCTTGTGCGAAAGTCGCCGGAAGCTCTCGCCGACAGCCGCCGCAAACCGATTGTACTCGGCCGATGACTGCTCCACGATCGAGGTCTCCAGGGCGTCCGCCACACGCCGAGCGGCTGCGGCGCCGCGCGTGCGAGGTGCCAGCGCAGCAAGCTGCTCTTCGCGTCGAGCGAGTTCCAGCAAATCGGGCTCCAGCGCGGCCTCCAGAAGCGACACTTCGCGCTCAATGCTGCGGCGCTGCTCCTCTGCCTTTTCCAGCCGACCGGCGATTTCGGCGAGCTCCTCTCGCGCGTGCACCCGCTCAGCAGTGCGGCGCTCCCCGGCCTCCCGCTCAGAGACGACCCTGGCAAGTTCCGCAAGAGTGCTGTCGAGCAAGCCGCGCAGCGTGGCGACGCGCTCGATTGCCTGCCCCCCCACGGTCCTCAGCCTCGCTGCGACGATGCGGTGGTCGGTGCCGCCAAGATGCAAGTGCCGCGGTGGGGGGGCGTGCGAGGCGTCTGCGGCAGACCAAGCCCGTTCGAGGCGCGCGCGCATTGCCTTGGCGACAGATCGGTCCAAGGGGGGATGCTGGCCCGCAAAGCGCGACCACAACAATTCGAACCCCGCCCGATCCAGCTCAGACGCGGACATGCGGCTCCCCTCCTCCTCCACTTCGTCGGCGATCCTTCCGGATAGCGTAGCGCCGACGAGTGCGAACGGGCCCACCTCGGTCAGCACGCCGCCAAGTTCGCGGCGTAGCCTTTTAAGTTCCAGCTCGAGCGCATGCGTCCGCTCCAGCGATGTCTGGAGGTCTGCATGGGTGTGCGAGGACGTCACGGCTAGCGCCACGAGCGCGGAATCACGGTGTCGACGCTCCTCCGCGATCGTCGCCTCGGTAGCGGCCAGCCGGTTACGTGCGCTCGCAATGGTCGCCTTCAAATGGTCGACGCGCTCCCTCAGCCTCTCGGCGCTCGCGGCATCCTGGCCAGCGAAGCCGCGTTCGCGATCCTGCGCGTATTCACGCAAATCAGTGGCCAGATCCGCCATCTCCCTTAGGCCTAGCGCGCGCTCGATCGCCGATCTCACTTGGTCAGACAGCCTGCGGTCGGCCCAGCGTTCGATCTGCTCGCCGTCGAACATGAAGAACGGCGAGAGCTGCACGGGCATGATCCTGCGCTCGACCTCTTCCTGCAGCCAAGTGAACGCGTTCGCTCCAACAGGCGCGCAGAGCAGATTGCGATCGGATCCGACGTGGACAAAGAGCTCCTCGTCCTCCTCGATTAGCCGGCCTTCATCGTTGAAGTACCACTTGCGCTCGATCTCGACGGGACCCGTTGCCGTGTCAAAGTCGAGTCTAACGGCGCAGGAGCCCTGTTCGCGGGCGCGCCTTGAGCGGTGAAGCACACGTTCCATCAGCGCCCCATACGAGCGGCGCACTGTACCGCGGGTCCCGGGGCTGCCGAACAGTGCACCAAGATCTGCAAGCGCGCGCCGTCCGAAGAGGCCAAATGCAAATGCCTCGAGGAGGCTGCTTTTCCCGAAACCGTTGCGACCCCCGACGATGAAAAGGGGGTGTTCAGGTCCGCCGTCGGCGAAAAGTAACTCGGCTCGCTCAAACAAGCGCCAATTGCGTAAGCGAAGGCGACGCATGCGCACCACCGCGTGGTCAGCGTAGGCTTCCGTACCCGGATGATGCTCATAGCCCAGGCCGTCGAACTCGGGCGAGGACAGCAAGTCGTCGAACTGCCCGAAGAGCCTCCTGCGGTTGCCTGCACCCACGCTGGCTGACCGAGCGACCATGAGCGACCGGACGCTGGGCGGCGATCGGGCGTCGGACAAACTCCCGTCCGTCACGCGGCGTCGCCGATCGTGGGAAGCATGGCGTCGTCGACCCAATGGCGATGGATGGCCTCGATCTCCGCCGGTTGTATGAGTTCGAAGCCGACCTCGTGCTGCGTTGCGAGCAGCTTCGTGAGGATCTCGCGGCGAGCCTCGAGCGTGAACGGGCCGGGGATTAGCCGCCCATCGCCTACGAAGTTGAGGCGCCCATTGCGGCGGGTGGGACTCCTTTTGGTATTGTCGTCGCGCAGCGCTTTAAGCCAGTCCCGCAGATCGAGAAGGGGCTCCAGCGAGACGTCGCCGGCGTCCACGAATGCCTCAGCGCTCCGGTCCTTCTCGACGACTGTGCACGTCCAGCAGCCGAACCGGGACGACTTCGTCCCGCAGGAAGGCGCCTCATCCTTTTCAGTCACTAGAGGGCATTCTCCGCCGGCCGCATTGCGGTAGATGGTAACCAGGTCTCGATGGCTACCGCCCCAAGGCGGATCGGACTGCAGGAGGACCTGCCACACTTCGTCAGTCTCAAGCTCGACAATCGGCTTGAAGATTAGGCATCCCTCAAGGCTGTTATGAGGATTTAGCCTGGCGCCGCCGTTCTTGTAGCGGTGCACGCTTACCGCGCGCTGGGCCGACTCTGCGGCCCGGACGCCAAGCAGTAGGATTGTCCGCCCGGTCGCCGCCGTCTGGTTGCGGATGTAGGCGCTCGTCGGCGCGATTTTCATGCGGTCGGTGCACCAGCGGAATATCCGACTGGGGGAGGGGTATCCGCGCCCGATCAGATTGACCCAGAAGGTTTGCTCAACCTCTGGCGTGGTCCGCGCAACGGTCAGCGGCAGCCTTAGAGGTTCGATCGACGCAGACATGCGCCCGAGCACTCCAAGGAGATGACGCGCGATTATCGGAGATTCTACCAGCGTGTCATTGGCGACGATGTGGACCTGCCGCGTGCGTGCGCGCGGCGGGAGGTCCATCAGCATGTCGAACACTAGCTGGGCAAGGAGGGTGCTATCCTTGCCGCCGGAGAAGCCAATGATCCAGGGTGCGTCGTGCGGCTGCTTGTACTCATCCCGTAGTTCCTCCGCGATCTTGCGGATGCGATCTGCCAGCGATTGTCGGACGCCGCGTTCGCCGAGAGCGCCCATCAAGCCACCTCCCTATTCATAGCTCGCAGCGACCGGACCGCCGCTCCGACAGCTTCGGCCGCCTCGGCAATCTCCGCAGCCGTCGTTGCCGGCCCGAGGCCGAATCGGACAGCCCCCCGCGCGCGCGCTGGGTCCGCCCCGATCGCCAACAGAACGTGAGAGGGTTCGAGGGCGGTCGAGGTGCAGGCCGACCCCGTCGAGAACGCGATACGCTCCCGAAGCGCCACCACGAGCGCCTCGCCGTCGATGCCGGCGAATGAGACGTTAAGGTTCCCCGCTAGGCGATGCTCCATACCGCCGTTGACGACCACGCGGCCGATTCGCCGAAATGCGTCGAGCAGGCCGTCCCTGAGCGACGCGATTTGCGCGTTGTTCGCCCGCATCTCCCGGGCGGCGATCCCGCATGCTGTCCCGAATGCGACGCACAGGGGAACGGGCACGGTGCCGGCCCTGGCGCCACCTTCCTGGCCTCCGCCCACCAGCACCGGTACAAGCCGCCGCCTTAGCCGTCGCCTTATGTAGAGCGCGCCTACTCCGGACGGTCCGCCCATTTTGTGGGAGGAGAGGCTGGCGAGATCGAGATCACCGGCGCAGACGGGCACCTTGCCGGCTGCCTGCGCGAGGTCGGAGTGGAGAAGGGCGCCGGCGGCCATCGTGAGCGGCGCGATTCGGTCGATCAGCTGAACGGAGCCGACCTCGTGGTTGGCCAGCGCAACCGAGACAAGACCAACGTCAGTTCCCAGCATGGCCTCAAGTCGGGTGAGATCTACGAGGCCGTCAGAGTTCAGCGACAAACGCTCTACCTTGAAGCCGTCCATCGCCTCGGCGGCCGCGAGCACTGAAGGGTGCTCGCCCGCGGACACGAGTATCCGTGTCCTTCCGGCGCGGCGGAGGCTCGGCGCCATGCCGGCGAACGCGAGATTGTTCGCCTCCGTAGCGCCCGACAGCAAGATGATTTCGGCGGCGGATGCCCCAATAAGCCCGGCCACCTTTTCCCGCGCACCCTCAAGCGCCGACTTGGCGACCTCCCCCGGTCCGTGCGCTGAATGAGGGTTGAAGTCGCAGTGTCGATAGGCATCGTGGAGCGACCTCAGCACCCGTGGGTCGATAGGCGAGTGCGCTTGATGATCTAGGTAGATGATCCCTGCGGCGGCCAATGCATGCTCCAGAATTTGCACTTGCCATGCTAAACGGCGCGTGTTTCCGTCAGTTATAGATCGAGGGCTTCCAGCCGAGAAGCGGCTTGTGCCGATACTCCTCATCCGAAATTTGCGCGAGCTAATTCAGGTCTTGAAAGCGCTGCGGACCTAGGGGGTACGCCGCCTTCAGAGCATTGCTCGATTCCGCCACGGGCGGCTTGCGTGTGACCAACGGGCGCCGACTGCTACCTGGAAGCAACTGACGGGCGATCGGCCAGAAGTGGTCTGGTCACGGACGCGGTGGTCGCGGGCTGCTCCGCGATGAGCGGACGGATGAAGCTCCTGCGTGAGCGCACGAGTTCGGAGTCTTGCTTTCTGGTATCGACAGCCATGCGGTTGGCTACCCGAACTGCAGCGAGCTCGGCGTCGCGAAATCGCCAAGATTTCAATATGATAGAGCTTGGGGGCCAAATCGCCTGACCCCCGAGCTTCGGAGACTTTCGCGCCTCCAGAGAGCGATTTCCGGGATCGTTGCGTTCTCCAACCCTCAAGCCACCGCGGCAAATCCCCAGGAAACGTGCGGTTCACGGCGCCATCGAGCAAGACGAAATATGAGGTTGGGAAACCGACTGGAGCGGGCGAAGGGATTCGAACCCTCGACCCCAACCTTGGCAAGGTTCTATTGGCCGACAAATTCCTACAAATCCGACAATAATTTCAGTTATTTAGCGTTTCTATTGGTGGACAGAGTAGGACAAATTCGGCCCGTTTTGGGCGTTATGCCCGGTGTCGGGCGGAATTCTTGCGTTGCTTTCCGGGCGCCCAATTCGCGGCGTCTGTGTCCGGCGCCAGATGCTCCGGTGCGACACCTTGGGCTTTGCGTTCTGCTTCCCGCGCTTGCCAGGCTTCGACATCAGCGGAGCGCCAGTAGCGCCGGCCGGTGTGGGTGTGGCGGAGCGGACGGGGAAAGGGATTCTGGTCCACCGGCCGGTGAAGGTAGCGGTGCAGCGTCGGGCGGCTGCCGACGATCCCGCGGGCCTTCAGGCTGCACCAATCCATGAGGGTGGATGTCATGAGCGCACCGCCACGACAAAAAAGTCTAGGTGCTTATGTATGTCGTCCGTGATGGGGCCGCGCGGGTCCACAATGGCGTAACCGGCGGAGCGAAACTCGGCTGCCGCAGTGGTTGCGTCGTCATGAATGTCCTTCCATCGCTTTAGTGACCGTTCAGCGGCAGCCTCCGCACCACCGCGCGTCCGATATAACCGCTTCCCGACACGAAACACGACCACATCTTCGATCACAGCAGCACCTCCACCGCTTCCTTCAGCGCCTCGGGCACGTGCTTCCCATAGGTGCGCTGCACCGTCGCCTCGGTATCGCCGAGGATGCCAGCCACCTGCCACAGCGGCACCTTCCGGCGCAGCATGTGCGTCGCGGCCGTGTGGCGCATGACGTGAGGGGTGACGGCCAGCGGCAGCCCCGCGGCCTTCACCAGCGTGCCCCACGCCTTCCGGATGCTCCCGTCGTTGTCCATTACCCAAGGCCCCTGGCGCTCGATGTAGGCGCGCTCCATGGCGGCCCGCAGCGTGGGGTGCATCGGCACGCTGGGGCGGCGCTTCTTCGTCCGGCGCCGGCCGGGCTTGTCGAGATGGATCATGTTCGTGTCCCAATCCACTTGGCGCCATTCCAGTTCCTCCAGGGCGCGCTTCCGGGAAGCGGTGTAGAACGCCAGCAGCGCGAACCGCGCCACCCTGCCCAGGCGCCCATCCGTCTGCTCCTCGGATGCCTTGGCCAGCAGCCGCGAGACTTCGGCCTCCGTCAGCCAGGTCTCGCGGGGCTCGCTCGCCTCGGGGAGCGGGATCGGGGGCAAATCCGCCCGCTTCAGGCGATGCTCCTGCACGGCGTGGTTCAGCGCCGCGACAAGCACCCCCAGGTCACGGCGGATCGTCGGCCCCTTCGCACCCTTGCCGATGTCGCCCGTCTCGCGGCGCCGGACGTAGGCGCGCACATCGGAGGGGTGAATCTCCGCCGGATGCGTGTCGGCGAAGTGGGCCAGCAGGTGCTTCCGCGCTATCTCGGCCGTGCCCTGGCCCAACACCTTCTTATAGACGTGCTCTTCAAAGTAGGCGTCGAGCACGGCGCGCACGGTGGTGGCGCCGGCCTGTGCCTTCTCGCGTTCTAGGCCCCGCTTCCACGCTGCGAAAAAATCAGCCGCTTCAGCAGCATCCGCCGTGCGCGTGCTGACGCGCTTGGAGCGGCCTTCTTCCGTCCAGTGGATTTCGTAGAGCCCGCTGCCGTTGGCGAGCAGCCGAGGACCGCGGTTCGGGCGAGCCATCTTTCCACTTCCTCTTCTGCGATCCGGACAGGACGGCTCGGCAGGTAACGCAATTGCCCATCGCGCCGCAGGCGCTGCACGGTCTTCGCCGACACGCGCAGGCGGGCGGCGACTTCGGCCTGCAGGAGCAGCCGCCCTACTTCGCCGCATCCTCCGCTTCGATCAGGGCGATGATCTTGGCGCCGGTGGCGAAGGACATGGAACGGTTCACCTTCAGCCACACCCGGCCGGGCTGGCCCGCCACCTGACGGAAATCCACCATCATCCCGTCCGCTTCCGGCGTCTCGCCCACCGTTGCCTGAAAGAAGTAGCCGGGGGCCACGCCGAGCGCGTCGGCCAGCGCCTGCCGGGCCTTCGGAGAGGGCAGGTTCTGCCCCCGGCAGTAGGTGCTGATGCTGTCCTTCCCGAGACCCGTGGCGCGCGCCAAATCCGCCTGGCTCATGTTCCGCTGCGCCAGCAGCGCCATCAGCTTGTCGGCGAAATCCTGCTTGCGCGTGTCTCGTGGCCGCTTTTCGGGCGGCTGCGGGGGCGGCGCGGGCTTGGCGTTTCGTGACATCGTGCGTCGGCTCCGACGAAGTGTTGGCTGTAGTGGGAACCTGTAGGCTCCCGTCGTCGCCGTCAACAGGATATCGAGGCCGTAGCCTATCGTTCACGAGGATGTTGGTCATAGTAGGGCGCTGCCCTCACCCCCCCCCATACACCGATCGGCGCCGAGTCGTGCGCGCAAACGCCGACACCGCGTTCCCGCAGCACCGTTTTGGCGCGGGCACGCAGCGTCTCGGAATCGGCGCAAAACGCCAATTCGAGCATCACCGCGTAGGCTTCTGCCCGTTCCGATTGATTTTCGCATTGGCGCAGCGTGCTTGTCGCCGCCCAGAACCGTTGAGTCTCCCCTAGCGCCGCGCTCACACACCCCTCCCTGCACGTCGGATGATGGAATCACCACTAGACTACTTTGACCACCAATGCCATACACATTCCACCGATGCGGTGGAGAGCAGGTGTGACCCTGGACGAGTGGCGAAAGGCGAAAGGTTGGAATTACAGCGACTTGGCGCGCGCCATCCGGATCACGCCGGAGGCCGCGCGTCGGATTTGTGTAGGGCTTCGGCGTATGCCGAGGGGGGATATCCTTGACCGAATCCGGACGCTGACGGGCGGGAAAGTGACCGCCGATTCGTTCGTCCGCCCCCCGGCGCAGACGGCCGAGACGCTGCTGTGACCGCCCTTTCCCTGTTTCCCTACCAACATACCGGCGTGGCGTTCCTCGCGGGCCGCACGCGGGCGCTGCTCGCCGACGAAATGGGGCTCGGGAAGAGCCCCACCGCCGTCGCCGCCGCCGATGCCGCCGGGTGTGACCGGGTGCTGGTCCTGGCGCCTGCATCCATCGTGACGAATTGGTGTCGGGAATTCAATCACTGGCAGAAACAAGGGCGCCGTATTCTACCTGTGCGTTGTGCGAGCGATGTCCCCTCGACCGCCGCGGTGGCCGCCATCGTGTCCTACGACACGGCCAAACAGCCGGCGATGCTGAACGCGCTGCTGGCCCGCCGCTGGGATGTGCTGATCGCCGATGAGGCGCATTTCCTGAAGAACAGGATGTCGGCCCGTGCCCGCACCGTGCTCGGGCCGAACGGCGATGGCGTGGGCGGCCTGCTTTCCTGCTGCGCCCGCGCTTGGGGCCTGACCGGCACGCCCATGCCGAACAGCGCCGACGAATTGTGGCCGCTGCTGTGCGCCTTTGGGCCGGAAGCCCTGGAGAGCGACGGCAAGCCGATGGCCTATTGGTCGTGGCGCCGTCGCTACTGCGTCGAGATTCCGCTTGGCGGCAGCAACCGGACCAAGATCGTCGGCGTGCGCCACAAGGACGAACTGCGGGCACGGGTCGGGCGCGTCATGCTGCGGCGGCGGAAAGCCGATGTGCTGCCGGACCTGCCGCCGATCCGCGAAGCGGAACTGGCGCTGTCGGCCGAGCACTATGCGGCGGGGGTGTGCGCCGAAGCGGGCGTGGCCGGCGCGGACATGGACATGCTGCGCGCGGTCAGCGCGAAGGCGCTTGCCGCCGAAGACCCGGACAAGGCCGCAGCGCAGGCCCTTGAGGCCCTATCCGAAGACAGCGTTTCGCGGCTGCGCCGCCTGACCGCGGTGCTGAAGGCGCGAGCCGTGGCGACCGTGCTGGCGGAGGAATTGGCGCAGACGACGGCGAAGGTCGTGGTCTTCGCCTGGCACCGCGAGGCCATCGCGCATCTGGCCCTGGCGCTGGGCGGCTTCGGCGCCGTGGTGGTCGATGGTGCGGCCACCCGCACCGCGCGCCAGGCCGCCGTCGATGCATTCCAGGGCGATCCCGCCACGCGGGTCTTCATCGGGCAAATCCAGGCAGCGGGCACGGGGCTGACCCTGACCGCGGCGGCTGACCTCGTGTTCGTCGAACTGTCCTGGGTTCCGGCCGAGAACGCCCAGGCCGCCATGCGCGTCCACCGGATCGGCCAGCACCAGCCGGTGTTGGTCCGTTACGCCACCCTCGCCGACACGATCGACGAGGCCGTGGTCCGCACCCTGCGCCGGAAGTCGCGGGACATCGCCACCATCATCGAGGAGGCCGCCTAGTGCCTGTCACCCTGACCATCACCGCCGATACGCTGGCCGAAGCGCTGGCGCAATTCGGCAACGTGCCGCTGCCCGGCGGCCCGCCGCCATTCTCCGGCGAGGCGATGGCGCTTCGCGAGGCCCCCGCCGTGGAACAGGACGGCCCGGCCGCCCCCGCCACCGAAACGGCGGCCGAGGGCGCGAGGCGCGGCCGGCCGCGCAAGAACACGCCGACCGCCGAGGCGGCGCAGCCGCCGGCCGCGTACACCGTGCGCCGCTTCGACGGGCAGACGGATGACGACTTCACCGACAGCGGCGTGGCGACGAACCGGCTGGTCGAGCTGGTCCACAACGCCGCCGATCCGGAAGCGCTCGACGCGCTGGTGAAGGCGAATGCCGGCCTTGTCGCGGCGCTGCCGGCGGAGCGGCGCGAGGAGGTGAACGACGCCCTGGCCCGTGCCCGCGCGGCCCTGGCGCCGAAGACGGAGACGCCCGCGACACCGCGGCCCGCCATGGCGTGGAAGGACATCGACCAGAACCCGCTGACGGTGGTGACGGCGGATCGGCGCGGCGCGTTGAACGTCGTCCGCGCCATCGCCGCCGGCCCCGCGCCGCAGTTCGGCTTCAACGTCGCGAAGGCGATGGTCGAGCGCTCCGGCGTGGATCGTGTCTCGGCCAGGCCCGGCGGCGCCCACCCCCAACGCAAGGAAGAAGCACCGTGGATTTGCACCGCTGCGTCGTTCGCCACCGTGGCGACCTGACCATGACCATCCACAAGGAAGGCGTCACGGCGGCGGAGATTCTGCTGCTGCGCCAAATCCATGGCGACGATGCCGTGATCGACATCGTGCAGACGAAGCTTTCCACGCGCAGCCACGCCGAGGAACTGCGCCGTCTCTCCGAAATCTACGGGCCGACGATCGTGGCGCAGGCGTGGCCTGGCGTCGCGCCGCGGCTGCCGAGCAACCTCAAGGACGCCGGGCTGCTGGTCGAGGAGAAGGACCCGGAAGCCGAGATGGAGCGCATCACCGGCGCGATGGACCCGGCGCTGATCGCTGTGGCCGAGGCGGTGCGTGGCGGCGCCGACCCTTCCGCGCTGGCCTGATCCGTGGCGCAGACGGCCACCCTGCAGGAACTGGTGCTGGGGCTGCGCGCCGAGGCGATGCAGTCGCTGAACACGTTGCACGGGGTGAACGCCGACCCTACCTATCGGGAAATCCTGGCGCGCGTGCAGCGCCAGCTTTGGCTTGATTTCGCGTGGCCGCATCTGCGGGTGGACCGCGACAGGGCGATGGCGGCGGGCCAGCGCTACTACGACTTCCCTACCGACATGGCGCTGGAGCGTGTCGAGAGCGTGAGCGCGAAGTGGTCCGGGGTGTGGCACGCGCTGGAGCGCGGCATCGGCATCGACGAAATGAACGCGCAGGACAGCGACGCCGATATCCGCGCCGATCCCGTGATTCGCTGGGCGCCGCGCGAGAACAACCAGTGGGAGGCTTGGCCCATGCCCGCGTCGAACAACGGCGTGGTGCGCTTCACCGGCATCAAGAATCTTCGGGCGCTGGTCAATCCGGGCGATTCCTGCGACCTCGACCGCGACCTGATCGTGATCTTCGCAGCGGTGGAAATCGCCGCCGAGCAGAAGAGCCCGCGCGTTCAGGCGCTGGCGTCGCGCGCGCAGCAGCACTACGCGAAGCTGCGCCAGGGCGGCGAGCACAACAGTGATCGGCGGTTCCGCCTCGGCGGGGGCGGTGGCGCGGGCAATGGCTTCGGCAGGCGCATGCGGCCCCCGCTGGTCGCCGTCGATCGCGGGAACTGACCCGTGCCCTATTTCGTGGTGCAGGATTTCCGTGGCGGTCTCGACCGGCGGCGTCTGGCGGTCACGGCCGCACCCGGCACGCTGCGGACGCTGCGCAACGCGCATGTGAATCGCGGCGGAGAAATCGAGAAGCGCAAAGCCTTCGTGCCGTGGGTGGTGTTGCCGTCCGGCACCTACGGCATGGCTTCGCTCGGCGACAACATCTACGTGTTCGGCTCGGCGCTCTCGGTTTCCGTGCCTGGCGGCATGGTCTATCAGCGGCTGCCGCACCCCGGCGGTTCCGCGATGACGCAGGTTCTGGCTGCGCATGCCTTCGCGAGCAAGCTCTACGTCGTCGCGCGGTATCAGGATAATTCGATCCGGCACTTCTACGACGGGGTGGAGGTGACGGTCTTCACGAACCGCACAGCCGCCCAATCGGCGCAGATTCTGTTGCCGTTCAAGAACAAGATGTATGCCGGCGCCGCTGGTGGCTTCTACGGATCGAAACTGGCCGATCCAACTGATTGGAGCGACACGGCGACGGGCTCCCTGTTCATCGACATGACGGCCGAGGCGGCAGGGTTCGACGCCATCACAGGGCTGGGGAACTACCTGAACAGCCTGGCGGTGTTCTCGCGCCGCACGATCCAGATTTGGACGCTTTCCGCCGATCCCGCGCAGTCGCTGCAAAGCCAGGTGCTGCGGAATTTGGGCACGGTGGCACCGAACAGTGTGGAGAGCTTTGCTGACAGCGACGTGTTCTTCCTGCACGACAGCGGCATCCGCAGCCTGCGCGCCCGCGACAGCAGCAACAGCGCGGCGGTGAACGATGTCGGCACGCCGATCGATGACGACGTGATCGCCGCCATGCGGACCCTGGGCACGGCGACGTTCGCGGCGCACAGTGTCATCGAGCCGGAAGACGGGCGGTTCTGGCTGGCGCTGGGCCAGACCGCCTACGTCTTCAGCTACTTCCCCGCGGCTAAGATTGCGGCGTGGAGCACCTACGACATGCCGGCGGTATCCGACACGCTGGTGGCGCACAACCAGCGCGTCCACATGCGCGCCGGCAACACGGTCTATATCTACGGCGGCTTCTCGGGCGCCGAGTACGATGCGACAGAAGCGGAAGCGGAGCTGTCCTTTCTCGACGGGCGGCAGATCGCGACGTGGAAGAACTGGCGCAGTTTCGATTTGGCGGCCGAGGGGACATGGCAGGTCAGCGTTGCCTACGATCCCGAGCAGCCGAACGCCGAAGACCTGCTGGCGACGGTCACAGGTTCGACCATCCATCAGATGACGTTCCCGATGCTGGGCATCGGGCCGATGGCCAAGCTGCGGCTGCTTTCCCAGGGGAGCGGCGCGGCAAAGATCGGCACCCTGGCCGTGCACTACGACGCGGTGGCCGCGCGGTGATTGTTCAGCCGCTGACACCCGAGAGCGCCTTCTACGTCGCCACGCTGATGCGTGAATCCGACCGGCGGGAAATCGACGCCACTCTTCCCACGGATTTCAGCGATAGCGACTTCGCCCGGTGCTGCGCGGCCTGCGCCCCTTTCGCCTGGACGGTTGGGCTGGACCGGGAGCCGATCGCCTGCGTCGGGGTGCAGCGCCTGTGGCCGGGCGTATGGCAGGCTTGGCTGTTTTCGACCCCACGATTCGACGAAATCGGATTTCGGCTGACTCTGTTCGCGCAACGCCGTATGATGCCGGCGGTGGCGCGGGCTGGCGCGCGGCGCGTGCACGCCTACTCCATCGAGGGCCACGGCGAGGCGCACCGCTGGCTGGAGCGCCTGGGCGCGCAGCACGAGGCCACCCTTCGGGGGTATGGCAGCCGCGGCGAGGATTTCCGCCTCTATCGCTGGCTTCGGGAGGACTGAGCCATGTGCGGCTTGAAACTGGATGGCGGGGCGAAGGCGGCGCGGCAGGCGGCGGCGGAGACGCGCGCCGCCGAGGACACGCGGCAGGTCGAAGTCAACGACGGACGGGCGCGCATCGACTCCACGTTCAGCCGGTTCGATGACGGCTTCTACGCTGGCCGCGAGCGCGCTTATTCCGACTACTACACGCCGCAGCTCGACGAGCAGTACAACGACGCGCTGAAAAGCCTGACCTTCGCGCTGGCCGATGCCGGGTTGCTGAACTCGTCGGTGGCGGCGGGCCGCACCGGGGATTTGGAACGCGACTATGCGCGGCGCCGGCAGGAAATTACGTCGAACGCCAAGGGGCTCGCGAATCAGACGCGCGGCGACGTCGAAACCGCGCGCGGCGAATTGGTGCAGCAACTGAGTGCGACGGGTGACGCGCAGGGCGTGGGGAACAGCGCCGTGTCGCGCGCCGCGACGCTGGCCGCGCAGCCCTCCTTCTCGCCCTTGGCGCAGGTATTCCAGAACACCGTTGCGGGTATCGGTGCGGCGCAGGCGGCGCAGGGTGCCGGGACGACGCGGCGCGGCACCTCGATGTTCTCGACCACGGGTGCCGGGTCCGGCCGGGTGGTGGGCTGATGTGCTCGCCGGCCGCCATCGCCCCGCTGGCACTCGCCGCTGTCGGGTCCGGCCTTCAGATCGCCGGGCAGAATCAGGCGCAGCGCGCGCAGGCGGGCGTGACCAGCGCGGAGACCCGCCGCCAGGCGGGATACGCCCAGGCCGGGCGCGACGCCGTGGATGGCGCGCGCCGGGTCTTCGACGCCGTGCCCACGGCGCAGGGCCAAGCCGAGACGGTGCGCCGGGACGCCCTCCAGGCAGCGGCGGATGGCGCCGTGGGCGGTTATCTGCCGGGGCAATCCGAGGCGGCGCGGGTGGAATTGGACCGGCGCCGGGCGGGCAACGCGGAGACGATGCAGCAGGAAAGCGCGCGCCGCGCCGCGCTGGAGGCTTGGGACGACGCTTTGCTTGGCGGGCGTCTCGCTTCGGCGCGCTCGGCGGGGGATGTCGGCATTCAGGGATCGTTCGCGCGCGGCTCGGCGGGTGTTCTGCCGGCGGAGATGCAGGCGGCCGGCACACGCGGACAGAACCTGCGCACCTTCGGGGATATCACCGTCGCGTCGTCCCTTTTTGCCGCGCCGCTGGTGGCCGGCGGCAAGGACGCCTGGGGCCGCGTGTTCGGCTTCGGGGGAGGCGCCCAGGCGCCCACCGTGCCCGCGTCCCGGGTAGGCGCGTGGGGCCGCTTGGCCGGCCCGGTCTAGGAGGGTTCCGATGAGCGGCAGCATACCCAACCCGTTCTTCACCTCGCCTGGCATCGGGCAGAGTGTCACCAGCCTCGCGCGGCTGTTCGCACCCGATCCCGATTCCGAGTATCGCGCCGCGCGCGTGGCGCTGACCGATGCGCAGATCGAGGGCGTGAATCTCGAAAACAAGGCGCGAGGGCGGGGCATCAACGACGTCGCGGCGCAGCAGGAAGCGCTTCGCCGCGGGCCGGGCACGGATTCGGCTGCGTGGTTCCGGGACATCCTGGCGGCGGCGTCGTCCGATCCGCAGCGCCTGCGCGCGCTGGCGCAGGGGGCGGGCGTGCTGGCGGCGACGCAGGGCCTGCCGGAAAGCGAACTGGCGCGGATCGTGGTGGGCGCCGGGGGCAATTGGGGCAACACGGAAAGCGGCACGCGCTTTCAGGTGGACACGCAGGCCGGCACGGTGCGCCGCGGGCAGGATATCGGCAGTGGCGACAACCGCTATCGCACCGATGCCGACGAACGCGCCCGACGATTCCAGATTGAGCAGGAACAGCAGGGTCTCGACCGCCGCTATTCCGTGGCGCCACCGCCGGGCGGGACCGTGGTGGTGCCGCCCAACAGCCCCTTGGCGCCGCGCGCCACGCCGGAGGGGGTCATCACCGGGCCGCCGCGTCCGCAGGAACCGCTTAACCGCGGCCAGATGGAGGCGGACCAGGCGCGGCGCTGGATCGACGAAGCACCGACGCCGGAGGAGCGTGAGCGCCGCCGCCAGCAATTCATTGCGGGGCGCTTCGGCCCCGAGGCGCCACGGGGCCTTGACGAAGTGCGTGCGCGGGAAGCGCAGGAATACATCAACTCGGCGCCGACGCCGGAGGAGCGTGAGCGCCGCCGTCGCGAGGTGATCGCGGGCCGTTTCGAAGGGCTGAACCCGCCCGGCGGCGCCCGACCGCCGGAGGTGGGTGGTGGCGACATCAACGCCATCAACGGGCAGATCGCGGTGCAGCTTCCGGAGAATACCTCACTGAACGGCGCGGGCGCGGCCTGGGTGCGGAACCGCGCCGCGGCGCTGATGCAGCAACAGGGTGCGACTTTCAACAACGTGCCGCAGGCCGTGGCCGCCGCGCTCACGGAGTTCTTCGCGCAGAACCCGCCGGGGCAGCGCAGCGACAACCGGCTGAACCCGTTCAGCTCGGAGACGCGCGAGTACGGCGCACCAGCGCCGCCGCGTAACGCCACACCGGCCCGCCCGCCTGGCGTTCCGCCGGGCTCGGCCTACAGCCCCAGCCGGCGGATGTGGCGCGCGCCGGACGGGACGATGTTCATGGAAGACGGGCGGCCGGCGGCGTGAGCGACGATTGGGTCACGCCGGAAGAGGATGATTGGATCACACCCGGCGCGGCGCCGCGAGGGCAGCCGCAGCAGACGTTGCGTCGCCAGCTCGGCCTGACTGCGCGGCATGTGATCGAAGGCGTGGTGGATTCGCTGCGCGATCCCGCTGCGGCCGTGCTGAACGCGCCCTCGGCCATCATCAACGACGTGGCGGGGCGCACCGTGATCCCGGAGCCGTTCAGCTACGGCGCCGCGCGGGGTTGGGCCGATTCGCTGGGACTGCCCAGCCCGGAAACCGGGACGGAACGGATCGTCGGCGCGGCAAGCCGCGGCGCCGCCGGCATGGTGCTGCCTTTCGTCGGCGGGCGCGGCGCGCTGCGCGCGAACCCCGTGGCGCCCGGCGCGGTGCAGTCGCCCGGCCAGGCCGTGGCGGGGGCGCTGGCGGACAGCCCCGGCATCGACGCTTTCGCCGGTGCGACGGGTGGGGCGGCGCAGGGGTTGGTGGAGGAAGCGGGCGGCGGCGCGGCGGCCGGGTTCGGCGCGAATTTGGGCGGCAGCATCGCCGGCACGCTGGTCGGATCGCTGATTATCGCCATCGCCGGCCGGCGCGGCGTGCGGCCGGGGGCTGTGCGGCCCGACAGCATCACCCCCGACGAGGTGGCGGCGGTGTGGTCGGACCCCGATGTGCGGCGCATCGCCGAGGCGAATGGCATCACCGATCCGGCGGACCCTCGCGTCGGGTTGCTGCAGCCGCGTGTCGAACAGCGCCGGGCGGTGGAGGCGGCGCCGGATGGCGCGGCGCGCGGCCAGAACGCGCAGCGCGGCGTGCCGAACCCCGAAGACATGGTGGGCGATCCCGGCGTGAACGCCGAGGTGCTGCGCGAGCGCCGGATTGCGGAGCGCGCGGCGGAACGCCCCGCCATGCCGCCGGAGCAGGTGCCGCAGCCGCCGGGGCCGATGGCCGTGACGCCGGAGGGCCAGGCGTTCCCCGACGACGCCGGCACGCGCGCTTCGCGCGAGGCGCGTGAGGGCTACGGCCCGAACAACGGCGCGCTGGTACCAACCGAACCGCAGGTGCAGCGCATGACGCCGGGGGACATCGCCCGTGCCCGCGCCGCGATGGAGGGGGGAAACCAGAACCTTGCCGAGCCCCCGCCACGGCTGGTTGCGCCGGAAGGGCGCCTCCCGCAGACACCGGACCAGGCGCAAGCGCAGCGCCAAGCGGCAGAAGCCTTCGACGGGGCCGAGCGCCAGCGCAGCCGCGTCGGCGGCGATGTGCGGGACACGCAGGCCGCCGGCCGCCCGGAGGGGGTGAACCCGCAAACGGTCCTTCTCGACCAGGGCTTCCCGGTGCGCGTCATCGGCCGCGACGATCGCGGCTTTGTTTCGGTGGAACGGTACGACCCGCGCACAGGCGCCGCCGATCCCGAGGCCGTGCCCTACGTGGTCCGTGAGCGCACGCTGGAGCAGCGGCAATACGCTGCGGCGCCGCGCCAGGCGCAGGATTTCACGGCACGCAGCGGCAGCCCGCGCAACCCGGAGGCACCGCGCGATGCAGGCCCTGGGCAGCCTGCGCAGGAGCCGCGGCAATCCTTTCGGGCGACGACGCCCGACCCGAACACCGATTTCCCCGGCGCGACGCGGCCGGGGCCAGCCGAGGGCCAGCCGCCGCCGGGCCGCAGCCCGATCCCCGACCAGCCGGAGGGGCCGGCGCCGGGGCGGCGCTGGTCCTCGGCGGAGGAGGCGGAGCGTGCCTTCCAACAGCGTCGCGCGCAGGCGGAAGCCGATGCCCAGCAGGCGCGGGACCGTGGTGAATGGACCAGCGGGCAGCGCAGCACGAACACGCCGGCCGGCCAGGACACGGATGGCCGGTGGCGTGTCGGGGATGGGGGCTACGTCGCCAGCGATGCGGGCGGGCCGATTCGCTTCGGCGACCAGAAGCAGGCCGCGCGCTGGATCATATCGCGCGGGCAGAAGGACAGCCCGGACCAGTTCTTTGACATCGCGGTCCACCCTTCGGGCCAGGGCTTCACGGTGCGGGAGGCGGGACGCAATGCGGGGTCTTCTGGTCAGGCTGGGGCTGGTTCGCGGCCCGACGCGGGTGGAAGTGCTGCTGCGCCTGGCGCTGGACAGCGCGGCGCCGATGCACAGACGCCTTCAGGCGGCCCGCGCGCTGACCAGGGCGGCGAGCCGCAGCGGATAGCGGGGCCGAAGGGTGCGCGCGTCATGGCAGGCGCCGAACCGGGTGCCGAGATGACCCCGAAAGGTCCCCTGCGGCCAAACGCCCAAGACGCCCCCGGCGGCGCCCAGCGTGCAGCGGCCTTTGCTCGTGCTGCACCAAAGGCCGAGGCCGACAATATCCCCTCGACGCCGAGCAGCCCGGATGTAAGCACGCCACGCCCCGAGGGCAACGGAAATCCGACGCTCTACAGCAATCCCCTTGATCCGGCGGCGGTGAAGCGGTTCCTGGCCGATCCGCTGGTGGCTGGCGCGCGCACGTTGCGGAACGCACTGCTGGAAAGCACTGCCGCCCGGACGGTGGGCGACACCGTGCGCTATCTGGCCGCCAGCAATCGGGCGGTGCTGCGCACGATCGCCGACCGCTACCCGAAGGTGGCCGAGCTGCGCGAAATCGCCGACATGCTGGCGACGGACCCGGGCACCGGCCGGCGCGTGACGGAGACGTACCAGACCGCCGCCGACAGCACCGCCGTGTCGTACATCAATCGGCTGGGGAACATGCTCGGCCGCGACGCCGACGTGAAAGTGGACGGGCGAATCCGCGACATCCTGACCGGCACGCTGCGGGGCGCGGCGCCGGAGGAGACGGCGAAGGCGGCGCAGGTGCGGCGCCTTCTCGACGAATTCCACGGCTACCTCAAGCGCGCCGGGCTCGACCTGGGCTACGTGAAGGGGAAGTACTTCCCGCGCATGTACGACGCGGAGAAGGCCCTTGCGGACAGCGACGGCTTCCTGCGCGACGCCACCGCGCTGTACCGCAAGATGGGCCTCGGCGCTGGCGACGCCCGCGATGCCGCGCAGGATTGGCTGAACCGCTTGGCGGGTGTCGGCCGCGGTCCTGCGGAATTCGGCCACACCCCGGTCAGCACGAAATTCACCAAGGGGCGGGAATTGCCGTCGGCCGCCGATGACATCATGCGCGCCTGGATGGTGGCGGACCCGCGCGAGGCGCTGCAATCCTACTTCCTGCGCGGGACACGAGCCGCCGAGTACACCAGCCGATTCGGCCGGAACGGCGAGAAGCTGGAGGAGATGCTTACCGCCGCCTTCGAACAGGGCGTGCCTTCCAAGGATTTGCGCTTCCTGCGGCGCGCCATCGAAAGCAGCACGGGCACGATGTCGGGTTCCGCCTCCGGGCCGGGCCACGCCATCACCGGCTGGGTGCAGACGATCGGCCCCTTGGCGGTGCTGCCGCGCGCGGTGCTGTCGAGCCTCGTGGAAGGCATGACGATCGGCAGCCGCACCGGCAACCTGTGGCGCGGCATCGAGGGCTTCGGCGAAAGCTGGAAAGCGGTGCTGCGGACCAAGGACACCGCAGAGGCCCGCCAGGTCGCGGAGCTGCTGGGCGTCATCTCCGATGGGCTGACGGACATGCGCGCGGCGGCTGTGTGGGATGCAGGCGTGGACAGCAAGGCGCAGCGCGCGCTGGTGGGCGGCCTGTTCCGTGTGACGGGCATGCAGGAGATCACCAACGGCCAGCGCATCGCCGCCGTGAAGGTCGGGCAGACCTTCATCCGGCAGATGGCCGACGAGGTGGCGCAGGGCGCCGGCACGAAGGCCAGTGCGACCCGGCTGCTGTCGGAACTCGGCGTCGATGAAGGACAGGCCCGTGCCCTGTCCGCTTGGCTGAAGCGGAACGACGGCACGCCGAAAGCGACGGATTTGCTGGGCGATACGTCAGAAGCGGTGTCCTATCGCACGGCCGTTCGCCGCTTCGTGCAGGAATCCATCCAGAACCCCGAAGCCGTGGACAAGCCGGCGCTGGCCGGCCACGCGGTGGGCCGTATGGCCTACGGCATCACCAGCTTCATGTTCGCCTTCACCCGCAACGTGCTGCTGCGCAGCGCGAAAGAGGCGGGGGCCGCGCTGAACCCCGCCAACGACTTCACGTTGCAGGACCGGGCACGGTTGCTGGGTCCATTGGTGGGCTACTTCGCCTTGGCCTCGGCGCAATTCGGTGTGAGCCAGGCGCGCGAGGCGCTGTTCAACTGGCATCAGACGGACCAGCGCGATCCCTGGGTGAAGACGATCCTGAACATGGACCGCACCGGCGCCTTCGGGAACTTTTCGCCGCTGGTGAACATGGTCTCGGCCGCGAAGTATGAACGCGATCCGTCCTCGATTCTCACCGGGCCGTACCTCGCGCACTACCTGACCAACATCGGCAAGATGACGCTGGGGTTGGTGCCGCAGCCGGTGGGGCCGAACAGCCCGAACACGAACAACGCCGGGCACGCGGCGGTGCGCGCCTTCCACGCGGCCGTGCTCGCCCCTGCCATTTCAGCCGCGGCGGCGATGGCGCCAGGCGGTGCGGCGCTGCAAGCGGCCTACGGGATCGGGACCATGTTCGCGACCAGCCGTGGCGCCGGGAGCGAGATGGCCACGGCGCTGGTCGGGGAGCGTACCGTGCAGCCGCGCACGGGCGGCCGTGCGGCGCAGCCCGGCGGCGCTATTCAGGGCGGAGGGGCGATCCGTGGCGGGGGCGGCGCCATCCAGGGCGGAGGGGCGATCCGATGAGCGGCGCAATGGACCCGATGACCCGACTGGAGAGCGGCGGGAACCCGGCGGCGGTCAACCGCCGCACCGGGGCCACCGGCCTGCGGCAGTTCCTTCCCCCTGCGCTGCAATCGGCCGGGGTGTACCAGCCGGCCGGGCCGGACGGGTGGGCCGGCGTGTTCAACATCCCGGGCTTCGCCCAGGTCCGCAACCGCGCCGACTTCATGGCGAACCCGGCCGCGCAGGAAGCGGCGTACGCCGCGCACCAAGCCAATCTGCGGCGCGAGATTGCGGCGCGCGGCCTGGCCCGGTTCGTCGGCCAGACGATCGGCGGGCGGGCCATCGCCGAGGACGACATCATGCACGGCATGCACTTCGCCGGCCCTGGGGGCATGACGCGGTATCTCTCGACCGGCGGCGCCTACGACCCGAGCGACGGGCACCTGCGGGTGTCGCAGTATCTGGCGCGGCTGGGTGGGGGCGCGCTCCCGCCGTCGCAGGCGCCCGTCATGCAGCAAGCGACTCCGCCACCCGTGCCCGCGCGGCCGTCGAGTCCGGAGGAAGAATGGCTGCGCGTTTTCCGTCCGGTCTCGCCTGAAACGCCGCTGGTTTTCGCCCGCGCGCCGGTTTAACGCCCGGACGGGGGATTATAGGCACAACCTATGTCGGGTTGATTGGCCGGGCTTCGGTAGGGATTTCAGCCGGTTAACTGGAGCGGGCGAAGGGATTCGAACCCTCGACCCCAACCTTGGCAAGGTTGTGCTCTACCCCTGAGCTACGCCCGCGTCGCGAATCGTTATATCATCCCTCATGGGAATTGCAATCGGGCGGCCGCACTTCCTCAGGCCTATCGCAGTTGCCCGATGCCGGGTCGTGCGCCATCGCGGGGTCCTCCCCAACGCTTTCGCTCACGGCGGCCGAAGCTGACGGGTCAGCCGCCCCTCCGACCGGACCGTGCAGAACGCCTGAGACATCCATGCCGGCAGCAGCTTCTCCGCCGCGATCGAGCCCCGGCCACTGGCCGGCAGAGCATGTCGAACGCGCCCGAAAGCCGATCCAGCGCCCGGTTTACCAGCAGCATGCTCGCGCGCAGCGCTGGCGCCGCGCACGCAATCGGCGTTACGCTGATCGCCACCCCGGAGCACCCCTTCATGCGCATCCGCCTTTCAATCCTTGCCGCCGCGGCCGCGCTGCTCCTTGGCACCGCCGTGGTCGCGCAGCCGCGCCCGGCCTACGCGCCAGGGCCCCACAACATTGCGCTGCCGCAGGATTGGCAGACGCGCTTCATCCGCTACGCCACGGTGGACAAGGCGGACCGCAAGATCATCCGGCACCTGTATGTGAACCCCGAGAGCTTCGCCGCCGCCCGGCCCGGCCAGCCGCTGCCGAACGGCACGCTGATCATCATGGCGGATACGCGTGCGCGGCTGGATCCGGCGGGCAACCCGCTGCGCGACCAGCAGGGCCGCTTCATCGCCGAGCCCGGCTGGATCGCGCTCGGCGTGCAGCAGAAGGAGGAAGGCTGGGGGGAGGGCTATCCGCCCGAACTGCGCAACGGCACTTGGGAATACGCGGCGTTCGACGGCGCTGGCCAGCGCCGGAACATCCCGATGACGAGCTGCTTCACCTGCCATATCCAGGTGCGGCCGAACCAGGATTTCGCCTTCAACTACTGGGACTACGTGCAGACACGCTGAAGGCGGGCGCGATGACCTTCTCGCTGATCGGCCGCTGCGCCCGCACCGGGCAGTTCGGCGCGGCCGCCACCACCAGCAGCCTGGCTGTGGGCGCGCGGGTGCATGCGGTGGCGCCGGGGGTGGGGGCGGTGCTGACGCAGCACCGCACGGATCCGCGGCTTGGCCCGCGCGGCATCGCGCTGCTGCGCTCGGGCTGCACGGCGGAGCAGACGGTGGCCGCGCTGGTGGCCTCGACGCCCGATCATGGGTGGCGGCAATTGGCGGCGATCGACGCGGCCGGGCGCAGCGCGCATTTCCACGGGGCCCGCGTTAAGCCGGAACACGGCGCGGCGCATGGCCCGGATGTGGTCGCGATCGGGAACATTCTTGCGAATACGCGCGTGCCGGATGCGATGGCTGGAGCCTTCGCGGCAGACCCCGATCTTCCGCTTGCGGAGCGCCTGGTCCGGGGGCTGGAAGCCGGGGAAGCCGCGGGTGGCGAGCATGGCGATGTCACCTCCGCCAGCCTGCTGGTGTATGGCGAACACGATTTCGCGGTGGTCGATCTGCGCGTCGATGAGGATGCCGCGCCGATCCCCCGCTTGCGCGCCTTGTGGGAAAAATACGCGCCGCTGGTCGATGCCTACATTGTCCGGGTGCTGAACCCCGACGCCGCCATCGTGCTATAACCCCTGTCCCACAACCGACACGGACCCCCATGCCGATCAACAACCGCATCGCCGCCATGCAGCCCGAGATGGAGGTGTGGCGCCGCGACCTGCACGCCCATCCGGAATTGCGGTTCGAGGAGGTGCGGACGGCGCAGCAGGTGGCCAAGCTGCTGAGCGCCTGGGGGATCGAGGTGCATACGGGCATCGCCACCACCGGCGTCGTCGGCGTGCTGCGGAACGGCACATCGGGCCGCGCCATCGGGCTGCGCGCCGACATGGATGCGCTGCCGATGCCGGAAGCGACCGGGCTTCCCTATGCCAGCACCAAGCCCGGCGTGATGCATGCCTGCGGCCATGACGGGCACACCACCATGCTGCTGGGTGCCGCCAAATACCTGGCCGAGACGCGCAATTTCGACGGCACCGTGGTGTTCATCTTCCAGCCCGGCGAGGAAGGCGGCGCCGGCGGGCGGATCATGGTGGAGGAAGGCCTGTTCACGCGCTTCCCCTGCGACCAGGTCTACGGCATGCACAATGACCCGAGCCTGCCGATCGGCGAGGCCGATATCCGCGACGATGTGATGATGGCCGCCAGCGACCGCTTCGCCATCACCCTCCGCGGCAAGGGTGGCCACGCCGCGCAGCCGCATGTCGGCATCGACCCGGTGGTGGTCGGTGCGCAGGTGGTGAACGCGCTGCAGACCATCGTGGCGCGCCGCGTCGATCCGATCGAGAGCGCGGTGATTTCCACCACCCAGTTCCACGCCGGCACCGCTGACAATGTGATCCCGGACGAGGCCCGCCTGTCCGGCACGGTGCGCACCCTGGTGCCCGGCGTGCAGGATCTGGTGGAGGAAGCGATGCGCCGCGTGGTTGAGCTCACCGCCGCCGCACATGGCGCAACGGCCGAGTTCGCCTATTTCCGCGGCTATCCGCCGACCGTCAACCACGCCGAGAACGCCCGCAAGGCGGCGCGTGTCGCCGGCGCCATCCTGGGCGAGGGCAAGGTCCATCGCGACATGCCGCCGGTGATGGGCGGCGAGGATTTCAGCTTCATGCTGCTCGAGCGGCCCGGCGCCTACATCAAGCTCGGCCAGGCGGCGGGTGCGAAGGGTGCGGCGCCGGTGCACACGGTGCAGTACGATTTCAACGACGATTTGCTGCCCATCGGCGCCAGCTTTTTTGCGGGACTGGTCGAGCAGGAAATGCCGCGGGGATGAGCATGCAGGAAATGCCGCGCGGCTGAAGGCGGCCGCCGTTGACGGCCGGGCCGGGGCACCCTACCCCCGACCCGCCGCAACAATGGGATGCGCCAGGTGCGAAAGCCGCGGATTGCCATCGATGGCTTCAACCTGACGCTGGAACAGGGCACGGGCATCGCGACCTATTCGCGCAACCTGTCGCAACAACTCGGCGCGCTCGGCGCCGAGGTGGGCGTGCTGTACGGGCAACGCCCGGCGGCTTCCGACGCCGATGACCTGCTGCGCGAAGTCTCGGTGCTGGATGCGCTGCCGCTGAAGCCGGGCCCGCTGAAGCGCGCGCTGAGCGATTTGCGGTACGGTGTCGCGATGCGCTTCGGCGTGACGGCGACGCCGGTGCCGATCACCAGTCGGGTGGTGCGTCGAGGCCTGGAAGCGCGCACGCCGCATGCCGACCGCGCCTGGAACTACCCAGATCTGTTCCGCGCGGCGCAGGTGGGTCTCGGCCGCGGCCCCGATTTCGGCCGCGTGACGCTGCCGGACGGGCCGGATGTGATGCACTGGACCTTCCCGCTGCCGGTGCGGGTGGAGGGTGCGAAGAACATCTACACCATTCACGACCTGGTGCCGCTGCGCCTGCCCTATGCCACGCTCGATGTGAAGCGCCGCTTCCTCTCGACCGTGCGCGGCATCGCCAACAAGGCCGATCACATCGTGACGGTCAGCGAAGCCTCGAAGCGCGACATCATCGATTTGCTCGGCGTCCGCGAGGACCGCGTCACCAACACCTACCAGGCGGTGTCGATCCCCGACGCCCTGGCGAAGAAGCCCGAGCCCGTCGCGGCGGAGGAGATCAAGGGCGTCTTCGACCTCGACTGGAAGGGCTATTGGCTGTTCTTCGGCGGGATCGAGCCCAAGAAGAATCTCGGCCGGCTGCTGGAAGGCTATCTCGCTTCGGGCAGCCCATACCCGCTGGTGATCGTCGGCCGCCGCGCCTGGCAATCCCGCCAGGAACTGGCCCTTCTGTATGAGGACACGGCCTTCGAACTGCCGGAAGGCGGGCCGCCGGACGGCGTGCAGTCCTTGGTGCGGAAGCTGCGCGACCGCGTCATCATGCTGGAATACGCGCCCTTCCGCCTGCTGGTGAATCTGATCCGCGGCGCGCGCTGCGTGACCTTCCCGAGCATCTATGAGGGCTTCGGCCTGCCGGCGCTGGAGGCGATGCTGCTCGGCACGCCTGTCATCACCTCCAACGTGGCGGCCCTGCCGGAGGTGGTGGGGGATGCGGCGATGACGGTCGATCCCTATGACACCGCCGCCATCACCGCGGCGATCCGCGCCATGGATGCCAGCGAGGATTTGCGGGCCGATTACGCCGCCCGCGGGCCGGTCCGCGCGGCGCTGTTCAGCGAGGCCGCCTATCGGGAGAAGCTGCGCGGTGTGTACGCGAAGCTTGGCGTGCAGCTTGACGGAGGCCGGACGGAGCTCATGCCGCCTGCAGGATAACCAGCCGCGCCGCGCCATGCGCGCGCTCCGCCAGCATCGCGTGGCCCGGCAGGTCGAGCGCATCGGCGCGCGCCACCTCCGCCACCACCAGCGCGCCCGGCGCCATCCACCCGGCGGCGGTCAGCGCCGTGATGGCTTGAGGCACCAGGTCGCGCCCATAGGGCGGGTCGAGGAAGACCAGCGCGCAGGGATGCGCCGCGCGCGGCGGCCGCAGCGCATCGCCCGCGATCACGGTACAGGCGGCGTCTTCCCGCAGCGTCGCGACATTGGCGCGGAGGGCGGCCAGCGCAGCGCGATCCTGTTCGATGAAGGTGGCATGCGCCGCGCCGCGGCTGATGGCTTCCAGCCCCAGCGCGCCGGTGCCCGCGAAGGCATCGAGCACGCGCATCCCGGAAAAACCCTCCGCGAAGGGGGACCAGGGCGCGTGCGCCAGCATGTCGAACAGGGCTTGGCGCACACGCTCGGCGGTCGGGCGCGTGGCCTCGCCCGGCGGCGCGGCGAGCCTACGCCCGCGGTGGCGGCCGGCGACCAGGCGCAGCACGGGCGGGCCTGCGGGGCGCGGCGTTGCGCGCGCGGGGGATGTTCTCGGGCCGGACGCGCTTGGGCGGTGCGGCGGGCGTCGGTTCAGCGGGTGTGGCTTCGGCGGCGGCAGCGGCTTCATCGGCCTCACGCCGGCGCTTCTTCTGCGGCGCTTCGCCGATGCCGAGCTGTTCGCGCATGATCTTGGGGTGCACTTCCTCGACCGCGCCCTTCGGCAGCACGCCGAGCTGGAAGGGGCCATAGGCCACGCGGATCAGCCGCGTCACCTGCAAGCCGAGATGCTGCATGACGCGCCGGATTTCGCGGTTCTTGCCTTCCTTGAGGCTGACCGTCAGCCAGGCATTGCCGCCCTTCCGGCTGTCGAGGCCCGCCTCAATCGGGCCATAGGCGACGCCGTCGATGGTGACGCCGCGTGCCAATTGACGCAGCGCGTGTTCGTCGATGGCACCGAAGACGCGCACGCGGTAGCGGCGCAGCCAGCCATTGCTCGGCAGTTCCAGCTTGCGGGCCAGCGCGCCGTCATTGGTCAGCAGCAGCAGGCCTTCGCTGGTGAGATCGAGGCGCCCCACCGACACCACGCGGCCGATCGCGGCGGGCAGTTTCTCGAACACGGTCGGGCGGCCCTGCGGGTCCTTGTGGGTGGTGACGACGCCGTCCGGCTTGTGGTGGCGGAACAGCCGCGTGCGTTCGGCGGCGGCGACGGTCTTGCCCTCCACGCTCACGCGGTCGCCGGGCAGGATGAAGGTGGCGGGGCTTTCCACCACCTTGCCGTTCTTCCGCACCTTGCCTTCCGCGATCAGTTTTTCGGCGTCGCGGCGGGAGGCGATGCCGGCGCGCGCCAGGTGCTTCGCGATGCGTTCGCCGCGTTCCGCGTCGTCGGGCTCGTCGCTCATCGCGCGGCCTCCACGAAGGCCTGGAAGATGGCGGGGTCGCGGGGATCGACCGCGTATTCCGGGTGCCATTGCACGCCGAGGGCAAAGCGGTGGCCCGGATGCTCGATGCCCTCGATCACGCCATCGGGCGCGCGGGCGTTCACCACGCCGCTGCCCGGGGTGGCAACGGCCTGGTGGTGCGCGCTGTTCACCGCCATGCGGGGAGCACCGACGATGCCGGCCAACCTCGTGCCGGGGGTGAGCGAAACCTCATGCCCCGGCTCGGTGCGCGGATTCGGCTGTTCATGCGCCAGCGCGCCCGCGACCTCGTCCGGGATGTGCTGGAGGAGGGTGCCGCCAAAGGCCACCGCCAGCAATTGCTGCCCGCCGCAGATGCCGAGCACCGGCATGTCCCGCGTGAGCGCCGCGCGCACCGCCGCCAATTCGAAATCCGTGCGGCCGGGCTTGAGCGTGACCTTCGGGTGCGGCGCGCCGCCGCCCCAGAGTGCCGGGTCCACATCGAAGGCGCCGCCCGTCACCAGCAGCCCGTCCAGCGCGGCGAGATAGTCCTCGGCCAGGTCCGGGTGATGCGGCAGGCCCACCGGCAGGCCGCCGGCGGCGATGACGGCCGCAAAATAGTTCTGGCGGATGGCATACCAGGGCAGGCGCGACCATCCGCCGGCGGGTTCGGCATCGAGTGTCACGCCGATCAGGGGTTTTCCGGGCATCGCGCTTGCTAGACCCCGGGGGCGTGTCGGGGCAAGGATCGGCGGGCATGAGCCCCATGGAAATCGCGCTCGAAGAAGCCCGCGCCGCCGCCGCGCGGGGGGAGGTGCCGGTGGGTGCCGTGGTGACCGATGCCGCCGGGCAGGTGCTGGCGCGCGCGGGCAACGAGGTGGAGGCACGGCGCGACCCGACCGCCCATGCCGAGATGCTGGCGCTGCGCGCGGCGGCGCGCCTTGCGGGCGTGAAGGTGCTGCCCGCGGCCACGCTGCATGTCACGCTGGAGCCCTGCGCCATGTGCGCCCAGGCGATCAGCCTGTTCCGCGTGAAGCGCCTGGTCTTTGCCGCCTATGACCCCAAGGGCGGCGCCGTGGAGCACGGCCCCCGCCTGTTCGACCACCCCACCTGCCACCACGCGCCGGAGGTGGTGGGCGGCGTGCGCGAGAGCGAGGCGGCGGCCCTGCTGCGGGGGTTTTTCGAGGCCTTGCGACGGCGCTGAACCCAGGACCGTCGTCTGTCTCGCCTCCCCCCGCAGGTGGAGCGGGCTTTCCAGCCCCTACCCCGGCAGTGTCACGTCGATGCCCTGGTAGAAGTAGTTTTGCGCGCGGATCTGGTTATCGGTCAGGCGCTGGCCGGCGGCGATCACGCTCGTGCCGTCCTGCCGCAGGATCGGACCGTCGAAGGGATGCAGGCGGCCGGCGGCCAGCGCGTCGCGGATGCGCGTCGCCTCGCTCACTTCCTCGGGCGTCATGTTGGTGAAGGGCGCGAGGGTGAACATGCCCGAACCCAGCCCTTCCCACACATCGCCCGGCGCCCAGCTGCCATCCAGCACGGCGCGGGCGCGGGCGGCGTAGTAGTCGCCCCAATTGTTGACGTTGCTGGTCAGGTGCGCGCGCGGCGCGAAGCGCGTCATGTCGGAGGACTGGCCGAAGCCGAACACGTTGCGCTGCTCCGCCAATTGCAGCGGCGCCGGGCCGTCCGTGTGGCTGCACAGCACGTCGCAGCCCTGGTCGATCAGCGCGCGCGCGGCATCCGCTTCGCGGGCCGGGTTCGACCAGGCATTCACCCACACCACGCGCACCTTCATCGCAGGGTCAACTGACCAGGCGCCGCGCATCACGGTGTTGATGGCGTGGATCACCTCCGGCACCGGGAAGGTGGCGACATAGCCGATGGTCTTGCTGCGCGACTTGCGCGCCGCGATCACGCCCTGGACGTAGCGGCCTTCATAGAAGCGGGCGTTGTAGATCGAGAGGTTCGGCAGGGTGCTGGTGCCGGTCGCGTTCTCGAAGCGCACATTCGGGTGCTGCGGCGCGATCCGCACCGTCGGCTGGAAGTAGGAGAAGCTGGTGGTGAAGATCAGCCGCGATCCGGTGCGCACCAGCTGCGTCGCCACGCGGTCGAAATCCGGCGGGGCCACGCTTTCCACCAGCGTCGCGGTGGCGCGGTTGCCGAGCACGTCCAGCATGCGGCGACGGCCCTGGTCATGCATGTGCGACCAGCCGAAATCGCCGACCGGGCCGATCAGGATGAAGCCGACATTCAGCGGCGCCTGCGCGTTCGCGGCGCCGGGCAGGGTTGCCGTGGCAAGGCCGGCGGCGCCGGCCAGAAGGGTGCGACGGGTGGTCATCCGGGGGGGCTCCGTATGAGGGTCTGACACCAAATGGTTACGCAAGCTTCATGCCGAACGGAAGCCCGCTATCGGTCGGGCACGAAGGGCGTGCCGAGCGCCGCCGGGCCGGCCGCGCCGCCACGCCGCCCGCGCATGATGAGCACCAGCACCAGGACCGTCGCCAGGTAGGGCAGCGCCGCCAGTGCCTGGGAAGGGACCGGAACGCCCAAGGCCTGGGCATGCAGCTGCAGGATGGTCACGCCGCCGAACAGATAGGCGCCCAGCAGCGCGCGCCCGGGACGCCAGCCGGCGAACACCACGATGGCCAGCGCGATCCAGCCCCGCCCGCCCGTCATGCCGCTGGTCCAGAAGGGGGTCAGCACCAGCGACAGGTAGGCCCCGGCCAGCCCCGCGCAGGCGCCGCCGAACAGCACGGCCAGGAACCGCACGCGCAACACCTTGTGGCCGAGCGCATGCGCGCTGGCCGCGTTCTCGCCCACCGCCCGCAGCACCAGCCCCGCGCGCGTGCGGGCCAGGAACCACGCGACACCGCCCGTCAGCGCCAGCGAGGCGTAGACGAAGGGGTCCTGCCCGAACAGGATCGGGCCGAGGACGGGGATCTCATGCAGGAACGGCACCTCGATCTTGCCGATCCCCGCCCGCTGCACGCCGACGAAGCCGCTGCCGATCAGCCCCGACAGGCCAAGCCCGAAGATCGACAAGGCGAGGCCCACCGCCACCTGGTTCGCCGCCAGCCCGAGCGTGAGTGCGGCGAACAGCGCCGCCATCGCCATGCCCGCCGCGACCGCCGCCAGCACGCCGGCGGCAGCGGACCCAGTGCCAAGTGCCGCGGCGATGCCGACCGCGGCGCCCATGATCATCATCCCCTCGACGCCGAGGTTCAGCACGCCCGCGCGCTCCACGACCAATTCGCCGATCGCGGCGATCAGCAGCGGCGTGGCGGCGGTGATCACCGTCAGCAGGATCGCCTCGGCCAAGGTCAAGACAGCACCCCCCGCGCCACACGCACCCGGTACAGCAGCAGCGTGTCGCAGCCCAGCACGTAGAACAGCAGCAGTCCTTGCAGCACGCGGGTTACGTCCAGCGGCAGGCGCAGCATGATCTGCGCGTTCTCGCCGCCGAGGAACGTCACCGCGAGGAACACGCCCGCCACCAGGCAGCCCCAGGGGTTCAGCCGGCCGAGGAAGGCCACGATGATCGCGGTGAAGCCGTATCCCGGTGAGATTTGCGGCTGCAATTGCTTGAGCGTGCCCGCCAGTTCCAGGATGCCCGCCAGCCCCGCCAGCGCGCCCGACACCGCAAAGACGAACCAGGTCACGGCGCGCGTCGAGAACCCGGCGAAGGCGGCGGCGCGCGGCGCCTCCCCCACCAGACGAATGGCAAAACCTTGCAGGCTGCGGCCCAGCAGCAGCGCCACCGCCAGCACCGCCACCAGCATGATCGGCGTGCCGAGCGTGAGGCGCCCGCCCGGCAGCAGGGGGTGCAACAGCGCCTCGGCCTCGAAGGCGACGGAGACGGGCATGTTGAAGCCCTGCGGGTCGCGCCAGGGGCCACGCACCAGCCAATCCAGCGCGAGTTCCGCGACATAGACCAGCATCAGGCTGGTCAGGATTTCGTTGGCGCCGAAGCGGGTTTTCAGCGCCGCCGGGATCAACGCGAACAGCGCCCCGCCCACCGCGCCCGCCACCAGCATCGCCGGCAGCAGCCACGGCCCGGTGGGCGCCCCGTGGGTTGCGATGGCCAGCCACCCGCCTGCCATGGCGCCGACCAGGAATTGCCCCTCGGCGCCGATATTCCAGACATTGGCGCGGTAGCAGAGTGCCAGCCCCAAGGAGATCAGCACCAGCGGCGTCGCCTTCACCGCGACCTCCTGGAGGCCCCAGGAATCCGCCAGCGGCAGGATGAAATAGGTGCGCAGCGCCACGATCGGGTCGGCGCCCAGCGCCGCGAAGATCAGCACCGCGGAGGCGAGCGTCAGCGCCACTGCCAGCAGCGGGGAAGCGATGCGCAGCCAGGGCCCGGTCTCGGCGCGGGCTTCGAGCGTGATCCTCATGTGGCACCGCCCATCGCCAGACCGATGTCTTCGCGCGTGATGTGCGCGACCGAGCGCGGTTCGGTCAGGCGGCCCCGAAACACCACCGCGATGCGATCCGCGATCTCCAGCAATTCGTCGAGGTCCTGGCTGATGGCGATCACCGCCGCGCCGCCCCGCGCCAGATCGATCAGCGCCTGGCGGATCAGCCGCGCCGCGCCGGCATCCACGCCCCAGCTCGGCTGCGCCACCACCAGCAGGCGCGGCTTGCGCAGGATGTCGCGCCCGACCACGAATTTCTGGAGGTTGCCGCCGGACAGCGCCCTTGCCTGCGGGTCCCTGGCACCTTTCCGGATATCGAAGGCGGCGGTCGCCGCATCCACCGCCTCCAGCATGCGGCCGCGGTCGAAGAAGCCGCGCCGCACCAGCCCGCCCGTGGCGTGACCGGCCAGCAGCGCGTTGTCCGAAAGGCGGAGCCGCGGCGCGGTGGCATGGCCGAGCCGTTCCTCCGGCACGAAGGCGGCGCCGAGCCGCCGCCGCGCATCGATGCCGAGATGGCCGATGGGCTGGCCATCCAGCAGCACCTGCCCGGGCGTGGGGGCCAGCGCCTCGCCGGACAGGGCCGCGAACAAGTCTTCCTGCCCGTTGCCGGCAACCCCGGCAATGCCCAGCACTTCGCCGGGATAGGCATCGAGCGACACCTCGCGCAGGCCCGGCATGGACAGGTCGCGGAGCGCCAGGCGCGGCGCGCCCTCCGCCGCCGCCGGCGCATCGTGGCGGATCGGCGCGACGGCGCTGCCCACCATCAACGCGGCCAGCTCACCGGCGCTGCTGCCGCGCGGGTCGAGCCGCGCCACCACGCGCCCCTGGCGCAGGATGGTCGCGGCTTCGCAGATGCGGCGCACTTCTTCGAGCTTGTGGGAGATGTAGAGAACCGCCCGGCCTTCGGCGCGCAGCAGCGCGAGTGTCGCGAACAGGCCCTCGGCTTCCTGCGGGGTCAGCACGCTGGTCGGCTCGTCCAGGATCAGCAGCTTCGGGTCCTGCATCAGGCAGCGCACGATCTCCACGCGCTGCCGTTCGCCGACCGAAAGCGCACCCACAGGCCGCGCGGGATCGAGCGGCAGGCCATAGCGGGCGGAGATGCCGGCCAGGCTTTCCGCCACGCGTGAGACGGGCGGCGCGGAATCCAGCGCGAGCGCCACGTTCTCGGCGACCGTCAGCGCATCGAACAGCGAGAAATGCTGGAACACCATGCCGATGCCCAAGGCCCGCGCTTCCCGCGGATTGTCGAGCCGCACCGGCGCGCCCTGCCACAGGATGCGCCCGGCATCCGGCTGCAACAGCCCGTAGAGCATTTTCACCAGCGTCGATTTGCCGGCGCCGTTCTCGCCGAGCAGCGCGTGCACTTCCCCGGCATTCACCGAGAGGTCCACGGAATCATTGGCGACGAGCGCGCCGAAGCGGCGGGTGAGGCTCTTGGCCTGGATCAGCGGAATCGGCATCCTGCCGGGCATTAACGTTCCGTGTCGCGCTTGGGAAGCGCCTTGCACGCCGGCCTGGGCCGCCGCTATACCAGCACCAGCATCGAGAGTTGGGCAGAGACGCCCGACGCCAACCTGCCGTGGGCAAGGTGGCGCTTCCGCAAGGAAGGATGTGGCCGGTCCGGCAACACCACGGAACGCCCCGCATCGCGACGTCCGCCCGCAACGGGAGAGACCCATGCTGGACGGCTATGCCCCACCGGACCTGTCGCTGCTGATCGGGCCCCGCGACCGCGCGGAGTTCGTGGCCTTCGCCGATTGGCGCCGCCGCTGCGGCCGGGCCGAGCCCTGCCTGCTCTATGTGATCCATCACGCAGCCAGCGACCGGGCAGGCGGCGACTGGACCAGCGCCTGCCGCCTGGTGCGGGATGGAAGGCCCGGGCACCTGTCCCTGTTCGTGGAGGCGACGCGGGATGGCGACGCCAGGGCGGAATTGCGCGCCTGGTTCGAACACGCCCTGGCCGGCATGGCCGGTCGCTGAGCATAATCGCGCGGAGCAAGGAGATGCCGATGCCCGAGCCCATGGACCGCACCCTGTTCGACGCGAAGCTCGACGCCACCGGCATTCCCCTGACGCCGACCGAGCGCGACGCGATTCACGCCGCCACCGCGCACCTCATGCCCATGCTGGAGCGCCTGCGGCGCGACCTGCCGATGGCGCTGGAACCGGCGACGGTCTTCAAGCCGGTGACCCGCGCATGACCCTCACCATCGCCGAGGCGGCGCGGCTGATCGCCGCCCGGAAGCTCTCGCCGGTCGAACTGGCGCGGGATTCGCTGGCGCGGGCAGAACGGCTGAACCGCACGCTGCACGCCTTCATCCGCATCACCGCCGACACCGCCATGGCGCAGGCGCGGGCTGCCGAGGCGCGGCAGATGGCGGGTGCGCTGCGCGGGCCCCTCGACGGCATCCCGGTGGCGCACAAGGATATCTATGAAACTGTGGGTATCCCGACCACCGGGCATTCCCGCACGCTGATCGACCATGTGCCCACCGAGGATGCCGCCGCGGTCGCCGCCTGGGCGGCGGGGGGCGCGGTGATGCTCGGCAAGGCGGCCACGCATGAATTCGCCTGGGGCGGCCCGAGCTTCGACCTGCCCTGGCCGCCGGCGCGCAACCCGTGGGATGTGGGGCGCTTCACGGGCGGTTCCTCCTCCGGCTCCGGCGCCGCGGTCGCGGCCGGCATCGCAATGGGTGCGACGGGCAGCGATACGGGGGGATCGATCCGCGCACCGGCGGCGTTCTGCGGCATCGCCGGCATCAAGCCGAGCTTCGGCCTGGCCTCCCGCCGCGGGGTGCTGCCGCTGGCCTGGAGCCTGGATACGGTCGGCCCGCTCGGCTGGACGGTCGAGGATTGCGCGCTGCTGCTGCAGCCGCTGCTGGGCCACGACCCGGCCGACCCTTCCAGCGCCGATCGCCCCGCGCCAGACCTGCTCACCGGGATCGAGGATGGCGTGCGGGGGCTTCGCATCGGCGTCGTGCGCGGTGTGTTCGACCAGGTGGCGGTGGCCAGCGACGCGGCGCGCGCGGGGCTCGACCACCTGGCCGATGTGCTGCGCGATGCGGGCGCCGAGCTCCGCGACGTGACCATGCCGCCGCTGCTCGATTTCCACGATGCCGGATGGGTGATCCTGATGGCCGAGGCGACCGCGGTGCACGAGCCCTCCCTCGCCACGCGCTTCCGCGAGTATGGCGAAATCCTGCGGGAGCGGCTCGCCATGGCGCGGCTTGTGAGCGCCACCGACTACATCCAGGCGCAGCGCCGCCGCCGCGCGCTATGCGACGCGATGGCGCGGCTGATGCAGGATGTGGACCTGCTCATCCTGCCCGGCCAGCCGACCGAGGCGCCGCCGATCGAGGCCGTGGCGAAATTCGCGAGTGTGGCGAATATCGGCGTGACCATTCCCTTCAACATCACGGGCCAGCCCACCGTGTCGCTGTGCACGGGTTTCGGCGCGGGTGGGCTGCCGGTCGGCGCGCAGATCGTGGGGCGGCCCTTCGAGGATGCGCTTGCGATCCGGGCAGGCCATGCCTTCGAGCGTGCGACAGGCTGGCGCGGCAAACGCCCGCCGGTGTGACGTGTTGAAGGCCCTCCTCGCCCGCAGGGAGGAGAGGGCGCCTACGCTGCGCGATTGCGCCGGAGCATCCGCGCGGCGTCCCGCAGATCCATCGCGCCGATGGCCTGCGCGGTGCCGAAATACGCCGCCATGCCGACCGCCACCAGCAGCGTGAGGGCCGCGAAGCGCAGCACGCTGCCCTCCAGCGGGAACATCGCCGCACCCAGCCCCGCCAGCACGCCTGCCATCACCACCGCCGCCACCAGAAGGCGCGGCGCGCGCCGCCGCAATTGCCGATCCGCCACCAGCCGCCCGCGCCGCATCAGCAGCACCGCCAGCACCACCACATTCGCATAGGCCGCAAGCCCCGTGGCCAGCGCGATGCCGACATGGCCGAGGAAGGGCGTGAGGGCCAGGTTCAGCGCGAGGTTCAGCGCCACGATCCAGAAGCCGATTTTTACGGGAGTCGCGGTATCGCCGCGCGCGAAAAAACCGGGTGTGAGCGCCTTCACCAGCACGAAGGCCGGCAGCCCGGCCGCATAGGCGACCAGCGCCGCCGCGGTCGCGACCGACGCCCCCGCATCGAAGGCGCCGCGCTCGAACAGCGTGACGATGATCGGCGCCGCCAGCACCGCCATCGCCGCCGCCGCCGGAAGGCTGAGTGCCAATGAGAATTCGATGGCGCGGTTCTGGGCGCGATGCGCGGCCAGCGCCCGCCCGGTGCGCAGATGCCGCGACAGCAGCGGCAGCAGCGCCGTGCCGACCGCGGCCCCGATCACGCCGAGCGGCAGCTGCGCCACGCGGTCGGCGTAATACAGGAAACTCACGGCCCCCGCCGGCAGCAGGGAGGCGATGATGATGTCGATCGCCAGGTTCAACTGCGTCACACCCGCGCCCACCAGCCCCGGCAGCATCCGCCGCAGCACGGCGCGCACATCCGGCAGCAGCCGCGGGCGCGATAGCGGGTTGATCGCCATCCCCGCCGATCGGGCCACCGCCAGCAGCATCGCCAATTGCGCGACGCCCGACGCCACCACGCCCCAGGCCAGCGCATGGCCGGCCGTGGCAACATACGGCGTCAGCCCGAGCAGCGCCGCCATGACGATGGTGTTGAACAGCACCGGCGCGGCGGCGGCGGCGGCGAAGCGATCCATGCCGTTCAGCACGCCGGAGACCAGCGCCGCGAGGCAGATGAACAGCAGATAGGGGAAGGTGATCCGCGTGAGCTCGACCGCCAGCGGAAACCGCGCCGCGTCGCCCACGAAGCCCGGTGCCAGCACGAACAGCACCTGCGGCATGAACACCAGGCCCAGCAGCACGAGGCCCGAGAGCCAGATCGTCATGATGCCGGCGAGCGCATTGGCCAGGGCGTGCGCGCGGCCCGGCCCCTCCACTGCGTAAGCGCCGGCGAAGGCGGGCACGAAGGCGGCGTTGAAGGCGCCTTCGCCGAACAGGCGGCGGAACAGATTGGGCAGTTTCAGCGCCACGAAGAAGGCATCCGCGATCGGTCCGGCGCCGAGGCGCGACGCGATCAGCACATCGCGCGCAAAGCCGAGCACGCGGCTTGCCATGGTCCAGCCGCCGACGGTGAAGATGCTGCGCAGCACGTGGCCGGTGTAGCCGCGATGGGCGCGCCCCGCCAAGCGCGGACCATGCGGCCAGCGACCTGACGCGTGGCCCCGACACGGCCCGGCCGTGATGAACCGCATCGGTCGAGCAGCAGGGCGCTGCGACGCTCGAGTTTGCCGGCAGCGCCGCCCAGGTGTCGCGCAGCACGACGAATGCCGCAACGGCGGTGGGTCAGGCCCACGCCGGCATCCTCGGCACCGGCCGGGCGGTGGCGCTGTTGCAGGATACGGCGGGCGCGATGCCACAGGGGGTGGCGGCGCAGCGCCAGAGGCTTTGCGCCACCGTGCAGGGGCAGCGGCCTGTCGCGACCCCGGCTTGTCGCGACCCCGGCTTGTCGCGACGCAGCACGACGCCTAGGTGGGGCACCGAGATGGTCACCATCAGCACTGGCAAAGACCCCATGAGCGATACGCCCGAAGCCCCGAAGACCGACCTTCCCGAGACCGAGACGCAGCAAGCCGTCGCCGAAGCCCCGCAGGACACCCAGCCCGCCGCCACCCCTTCCGACGCCGAGCGGATCGCGGCGCTGGAGGCCGAGCTGGCCGCCATGCGCGACAAATGGCTGCGCGCCGAGGCCGAGATGCAGAACCTCCGCACCCGCACCCGGCGTGAGATCGAGGATGCGCGCCTGTTCGCCGTGCAGAAATTCGCCCGCGACGTGGTGGAGACGGCCGACAACCTCCGCCGCGGCCTGGACAGCCTGCCCCCCGAACAGGAAGCGGAGGCCGAATTGCTGACCAAGCTGCGCGGCGGCTTCGCCGGGGTGGAGCGCGGCTTCGTCGCCATGCTGGAACGCCACGGCATCACCAGGCAGGATGCGCAGGGCCAGCCTTTCAACCCCGAATTGCATGAAGCCATGTCCGAGCAGCCGGCGCCGGAGGGTGTGCCGGGCGGCACGGTGATCCAGGCCTGGACGCCGTCCTGGTCGCTGAACGGGCGGCTGCTGAAGGCGGCCATGGTGGTGGTGGCGGCCAAGGGCTGAGACTTGCAGGGCCCGGCGCTATTCCTGCACCGTCACCTCGAAGGTTTCGCCCGCCCATTGCTGGCTCCGGCGCACCAGGCCCGTGGCGGGGTTGGCCCAGAAGCGGTTGCTGAAGGCCAGGCCCTCGCCACGGCAGGTTTCCTCGACCTCCAGCCACGCGCCCCCCTGCGTGGCGCGCAGCACGCATTGCAGCGCAACGCCGAAGCGCATGGACGCCGCATCGCGCGCCGCGCCCTGGAGATCGACGCTGCGGCGCGCCTGCGCCTCCGCGCCGAGCAGGGCGGCGGGGTTTTCCAGCGGGTCGGGCGTATCGAAGCGCGTCGCCATCAGCATCTGGCCGAAGCCGGCGGTAGCGACGATGCGCGCGCCCTCGGTCGCCAGCGCGACATGGCCATCGCCGCGCCAGAGGCTGCGCGGCCCGGCCTGCTGCACGGGCACCATGGCAACGGCGCGCGGGGATGTGAGGATCAGCGCCGGGCCCTCCACCGGCACCGGCGCCGGCGCCCCGCCGAAGGGCAGCGCCGGCAACTGGCCGCAGCCGGCGAGCATCAACGCGGCAGCGCCTACCGCGATGCGCGCCATTGCAAGGCCAGCAGCCCCCCCATCAGCGTGATCCCGATCAGCGCCGGCTGAGCCAGAAGGCCGACCAGCGGCGCGGGGAAGATCATCAGGATGCCGGCAATGGCCGCCGCGGCCCGCTCCCACCCCGGCATCGCGCGGCGCAGATAGCCCTGGCAGGCGGCTGCCAGCGTGGCCAGGCCGAGCGTCGCCAGCAGGATCTGCCACGCCACATCGCCCCAATTCATGTCGCCGGTCATGTTCAGCAGCAGGCCCACGCCATGCGGATCGGTCACGAAGACCAGCGGCAGCACGAAGGCGGGCAGGGTGTATTTCCAGGCCTGCCAGGTGGTGCGGTAGGGGCCGGCGCCGGTGATCGCACTGGCGGCAAACGGGCTGAGCGCCGTGGGGGGCGAGACCTCGCTCAACACCGCATAGTAGAAGACGAACATATGCGCCGCGTAGTCCGGCACGCCGAGCCGGATCAGCGCCGGTGCTGCGACGACCGCGCAGATGATGTAGCTGGCCGTCACCGGCACGGCGAGGCCGACCACCCAGACGATCAGCGCGGTGTACAGCGCCGTCACCACCAGCGAACCGCCGGCCGCCTGGATCGCGATGTCGCTGAACTTCAGGCCAAGGCCGGTCAGCGTGATCACGCCGACGATGATGCCCGCGCAGGCGCAGGTTGCCGCGATGCCGACGGATTGCACCGCGCCGGAGGCCAGCGCATCGATCAGGCGGCGCGGTGTCATCGCCGTCTCACGCCGCAGCCAGCTGAGCACGACGGCGACGATCATCGCGTACAGCACGGACAGCGTCGGCGAATAGCCGATCACCATGAACACCACGATCGCGATCAGCGTGGAGAAATGGAAGCCGTAGGTCCGCAGCAGCTTGCCGACGGATTCGACCTCCATCGCCGGGATCACCGCATCGGGGTCCATCGCGCGCTCATGCGCGATGCGGCGCTGGTCGAGCTCCACCATGAACAGCAGCGACGCGTAGTAGAGGCAGGTCGGCACGATCGCCATGACGATGACGTCGAGGTAACTCAGCTTGAGATACTCGGCGATCAGGAAGGCTGCGGCGCCCATGACGGGCGGCGAGATGATGGCGCCAAGCCCGCCCGCCGCGAGCAGCCCGCCCGCATCGTCCGGCCGGTAGCCCACCTTCTTCATCATCGGCCAGGCCACGGTGCCGAGTGTCACGGTGGTGGCAACCCCCGACCCCGACGGCCCGCCCAGCAGGAAGGAAGACAGCACGACGGTGCGCCCCGCGCTGGAAGGCTTGCCGCCGGTCAGGCTGAAGGAGAAATCGACGAAGAACTTGCCCGCGCCGCTGGATTGCAGGATGGCGCCATAGATGGTGAACAGCACGATCAAGGTGGCGGAGACATCGACGGCGGTGCCGAAGATGCCCTCCAGCGTGATGGTCACATGCGGGATCAGGCGTTCCGCGTCATAGCCCTGGTGCTGCCAGGGCGGCGGCAACAGATTGCCAAAGAAGCCATACAGCAGGAAGGCTAGCGCCACACCCGGCATGATCGGGCCTGTCGCGCGCCGCGTCACTTCCAGCACCAGCGCCACCAGCATCCAGCCGACGACGATGTCCATCGGCTCGGGGAAAACATAGCGGTCCTGCAGGTCGTCGCCGCCGGTGATGAGATACCAGATGCAGTAGATGCCAGCGGCGATCAGCACGGCGTCCCAGGGCATCACCCTGTGCCGGAACCGCCGCGCCGCCGGGAACAGAGCGAAGCCGAGCACCAGGGCGAAGCCCACATGCACGAAACGCAAGGTGGTGGTGGGCACGATGTCCCAAGCCGCCCACAGGTGGAACAAGGACATGCCCAGCGCGACCGCGACGGTGGCATGACCCAGCAGGCCCGGCAGGCGGTTCTGCGCGCCCTCCTCCTGCTCGATCAGCGCCTCCAGCCGCGCCGCCGTGGCGTCGTCAAGCACACCCTGCGGCACCTCGGGCGGCAGGGCCCGGGCTTGGGTGGTCATGGTGTGTGCGAGGGGCGCCGCCCCTCGCGCTCCCCGCAAAGGGGCAGTGGCCCCTTTGAACCCGATTCATGGCGGCTGGAGGGGGGGCATCGCCCCCCCTCCAGCCGCCAGAACGCATGGTTTCCAAAGGCCCACTGGCCTTTGGCATGGGGTGCAGGGGGACGGCGTCCCCCTGCCCACACCACGCCCATCAAGCCAGCACCGCGCCCTGGGTGCGCCAGAAGGTCTCGGCCGCCGGGTGCCAGGGAATGCCCGCCGCTGCCGTCTTCTGCACGCCGAGCGTGAAGTCCCGCGCGGCGCTGTGGACGCGCGCCCAATCCTCGCGGTTCTGCCAGGTGACGCGCAGGATGTTGGCGACCATCTCCGCCGGCATGTCCGCGCGCACCGCCAGGATGTTGGCGACCGAGAGTTGCTTGTTCGGCGTCGTCTGGCCGGGATAGGTGTTGGCCGGGATTTCCTCGGCGAAGTAGACCGGGCCGTTCTCGGCCACGATCTTGTCGAGGTGTTCCGCGTGGTCGACCAGCACGATCTGGGTGTTCGGCGTGGCGGCCAGGTCGGTGATCGCGGCGGTCGGCAGGCCGGCCACGAAGAAATAGGCGTCGAGCTTGCCGTCGCGGATCGCGTTGGTGGATTCCGCCGGAGACAGGCGTTCGCGGGCGCGGAAATCCTTTTCCCGGTCGAGGCCGGCGGCGGCGATGACGCGGAAGGCGAACAGTTCCGTGGCCGAGCCCGGCGCGCCGGTGGAAACGCGCTTGCCCTTGAGGTCTGCGATGCTGCGGATGCCGGCCGCGGCGGTGGTCACCACCTGCATGCGGTTGGTGTAGAGCACCGCGATGGCGCGGGCCGGCACGGTGCGGCCGCGGAACGGACCGGCGCCGCGCACGGCGTCCACCGCCGCATCGACCTGGCCGAACAGCAGGCCGACGCGCCCGGCGCCAAGCAGCTGGAAGTTCGCGACCGAGCCGCCCGTGACCTCGGCTGTGGCCGACATGCCCGGGATACCGCGCGACAGGTAGTTCCCGAGTGCGCCGCCGAGCGGATAGTAGACGCCGCCCGTGGTGCCGGTGGCGATCGCCATCTGGGTCTGTGCCTGCGCCTGCGCGCCGGACACGAAGGCAGGCGCGGCGAGTGCGACGCTGCCGAGCGCGAAGGCGCGCCGGCTGATGTTCACGGACATCTGGAATTCCTCCCTGGTTGTTTCCCGAGGCACAGGCTAGCCGGACGCGGCGCATCCGCAAACCCCGATGGCTGGACCTGCGCCACGGCAGCCCGTGCGCGCCGCGCCCGGCCTGTGCGGCGATCCGGTGCGCGATGCCGAGACCGATGCGCGCACCGATGGCGTGATCGCGGCCGACCTCTTGACCGTGAAGGGTGTGTCCGTGGTGCCCGGTGCGGCGGGCGCGCCGCGCGGCTTGCGCAGGCTGGCTGACAACGTGCCTGGCATGCGCGGCGTGGCGGACAACACGCAGCCGATGCCGGCGGCGCCTTACGCGTCTGTTTGAGGGGTGCGCCTGCGGCGCTCGCTCTCGGTGCGGAGCTGCCCGCAGGCGGCCAGGATGTCGCGCCCGCGCGGGCGGCGGATCGGGCTGGAATAGCCCGCTGCCTCCACGATCGCCGCGAAGGCGCGCACCGCTTCGGGCGTGCTGGTGCGATAGGGGCTGCCGGGCCAGGGGTTGAAGGGAATGAGGTTCACCTTGGCCGGCAGGCCGCGCAGCAGGCGCACCAGCTCATGCGCCTCGGCTGTGCTGTCGTTCACGCCGCGCAGCATCACGTATTCGAAGGTGATGCGCCGCGCATTGCTCGCACCCGGATAGCGGCGGCAGGCGGCGAGCAATTCCTCGATCGGGTATTTGCGGTTCAGCGGCACGATCTGGTCGCGCAATTCGTTGGTGACGGCATGCAGCGAAACGGCCAGGTTCACGTTCAGCTCGGCGCCGCACTTGTCCATCATCGGCACGACGCCGGAGGTGCTGAGGGTGATGCGCCGGCGCGACAGCGCGATGCCCTCATGGTCCATGATGATGCGCAGCGCCTTCGCCGTGTTCTCATAGTTGTACAGCGGCTCGCCCATGCCCATCACGACGATGTTGGACAGGTGCCGCGCCGTGCCGTCCTTCGGGCTCGGCCATTCGCCATAGCTGTCGCGGGCCGCCATGAACTGGCCGACGATCTCCGCCGCGCCCAGGTTTCTCACGAGTTTCTGCGTGCCCGTGTGGCAGAAGGTGCAGGACAGGGTGCAGCCCACCTGCGTCGAAATGCAGACGGCGCCGCGATCCGCATCCAGCGACGGGATATAGACCGTCTCCACTTCCTGCCCGTCGCGATAGGCGAACAGCCATTTTCTGGTGCCGTCTTCGCTCGTCTGCACGGTGGCCACGCCGGGGCGCCCCACCACGAAACGCTCGGCGAGCTTCGGCTGCATCGCCTTGGCGATGGTCGGCATGCGGAAAAAATCGGTCTCCCCCTGGTGGTAGATCCAGTGCCAGAGCTGCTTCGCGCGGAACGGCTTTTCGCCGATCGCGACCATCTCCGCCTCCAGCTCCTCGCGCGAGAGGCCGACCAGGTCGCGGCGGCCATCGGGCAGCGTGGCGGATGGTGGGGCGAAGATCGCGGCCTTCGCCAGGATGCGCGCGCGCTCGGCCTCGTTGAGCCCAAGGGGCGTATCCATATTCACCGGCGGGGCGGCGGGGTGGCGGGACATTCGCGGGAAATGGCGTCATAGGCGGCGGTGAAGCCGTTCAGCGAGAACACATCGCTGACGGTGCCGCGGCCGGTCGGCGTCGGGCTGCGGCTTTGCGCGTCGCGGCCTGCGCGCATCGCCTGGATCAGCTGCGCGCCATTCTGGAAGAAGGCGCTGGATTGCACCACGCCATAGCTGCGGAACTCCGCCGGGCCGATGCTGAGCACGGCTTCGCCCTGGCGCGGCAGACCGTAGCCCACGGAAAGCGCCACCTGGTCGCGTCCGGAGGGGCGATGCGTCACGGTCAGCGTCACCGCCTGGCGGTTGCTGGGCGCGCCTTCGCTGCGCGCCGCGCGTGTGAAGGCGTAGCACACCTTCTGCCCACTTTCCTGATGGGTCGCGGCCGTCCAGGACTGGAAACTGCCAAGCCGCTGCGGCTGCGCGCGCTGCGCCGCGGCCTGTTGCGCGGGCACGAGCAGGATCACGGCGAGGGCAAGGATCTGTCGCTTCTTCATGATCCGCCGTTCTTAGGCGCCATGGCCGCGAATCGCCAGATATGGCTGCGTGGCAACGGCGCCTGTGGCCCATGCGCCACGGCTGGGTTAGGTGTCGGGCGATGACGAAGCGCGACCCTGCCGACGCCGCCCTGAAGGCGCAGTACGAGGCCTTCCCCTACCCCGCGCGCGATCCGCGCGACGAGGCGCGCCGCCTGATCGTCGGCAGCCCGAGCCATTTGCGGGAGGTCGATCACTGGGTCTTCGGCGCGCGTCGTCCCGCCGCAATTCCGCTGCGTGCGCTGATGGCCGGCGGCGGCTCCGGCGACGGCACGATCATGCTGGCGCAGCAGATGGCCTGGGCCGGGCGGCCGGGCAGCGTCACCTGGCTCGATCGCTCGACAGCGGCGAAACGCGTCGCGATGGCGCGGGCGGCGGCGCGGGGGCTGAGCAATATCCGCTTCGAGGAAGGCTCGCTGCTGGAAGTGCCGGGCTCGGGCCTCGGCCCCTTCGACTACATCGATTGCTGCGGCGTGCTGCACCACCTGCCCGACCCGGCCGAGGGGCTGGCCGCGCTGGCCGGCGCGCTGGCGCCGGGCGGCGGCATGGGGGTGATGGTGTATGCGCCGCATGGCCGCACCGGCGTGTACATGCTGCAGGATGCGCTGCGCCTTCTGGCCCCGCCGGACCAGCCGCCGGAAGCGCGGGTCGAGGTCGCGAAGCGCCTGTGGAAGCAGGTGCCGGAAACCGCCTGGCTGCGGCGCAACCCCTGGATCGACGACCATATCAAGGGCGGCGATGCGGGCCTGTACGACCTGCTGCTGAACCCGCGCGACGTTGCCTTCACCGTGCCGCAGCTGGCCGCCCTGGTCGTCGGCGCCGGGCTGCACATCGCCTGCCTGGTGGAGCCGGTGCGCTACGACCCCAACAGCTACCTGACCGACCCGAAGCTGCGCGCCGCGATGGCGCCGCTCGACCCGATCGCCCGCGCCGCGCTGGCCGAGGCGATCTGCGGCAATATGGGCATCCACATCGCCTACCTCACGAAGGATGCACCGCCGCCGCAGGATTGGGACAGCGATGCCGGCGTGCCGGTGCTGCGGGAGTTGGATGGCAAGGCGCTGGCCAAGTCGCTTCGCCCCGATGGCGTGCTGCCGGTGACCTTCGACGGGCTGCGCGTGTCGATCCCGCTGCCGCGTCTGGCGGGCGCCTTCCTGGCGCGCATCGATGGCCGGACGAGCTGGGGGGAGGTGACGGCCGGCGTGGTCGCCGCCGGCGCCGCGCCCGATCAGGCGGCGCGGGACAGGGCCGCGCTGGTCCGCGCCATGGCACCGCTCAACAGGTTGCTGCTGGCGGCGCCCGCCGGGTAGCCCGGCAAAGCCCTCTCCGCCCGGATGGGGGGGAGGAGCGCCGACGCAGTGCATCGTCGGGGTGAGGGGGGCGCCGTAAAAGGCGACGACCCGACCCCTCAGCTTTCTTCCTCGCGGTCCGTCTCGACCTCGATCTCGCCGTCGATCGCCTCATCCTCGTCGAGCTCCTCGGCATCCTCGATCGCCTCCTCGCCCTCGGCCTCCTCGACCTCGACGCCATCCTCGGCATCCGCCTCGGCCACCACGGCGCGCTTCTTCACGCGGTCCTCCGGCAGGGCGGCGGCGCGCTTCAGGCGGGGCTGCTCGGCGGGCTGCTCGGTGCCGCATTTCGGGCAGACAGCCGGGCTGCGCGTCATGTCGTAGAACTTGGTGCCGCAGGAGACACAGACACGCTTCAGGCCGAGTTCTGGCTTCGCCATCAATAGGGTGCCCTAAAAAACCCCGCGGCGCGGAGGGTGGCTATGGCGCTTGGGCGCCGGGAGTTGGTGACACGCTGCCCGATGGCGGAACGCCCGGGGGCGAAACGCTTGGGGGACGAACGCGGTGCGCGCGATTGCCACTTTGCGCCCTGCATGTCAAACGCCTGCGCATGCAAAACCCACCGCCCCGGCCCCTAGCCTTGCGCCCACTGCGCGCCCAGGCTTCCGGCCCGCTTTCGGGCCGCGCGGCGGTGCCGGGCGACAAGTCGATCAGCCATCGCGCCCTGATGTTCGGCGCCCTGGCGGTCGGCACCACCGACATCACCGGGCTGCTGGAAGGCGAGGATGTGCTGCGCACCGCCGCCGCCATGCAGGCTTTGGGGGCAGAGGTCGCGAACCTCGGCGGCGGCCATTGGCGCGTGGCCGGCCGCGGCATCGGCGGCCTGGTGGAACCGGCCGATGTGCTGGACATGGGCAATTCCGGCACCGCCGCGCGGCTGCTGTGCGGCCTGCTGGCGGGCCATGGCATCTTTGCGGTGATGACCGGCGATGCCAGCCTCCGCCGCCGCCCAATGAAGCGCGTGACCGACCCGCTTTCCGCCACCGGCGCCCGCTTCCGCACCCGCGAAGGCGGCCGCCTGCCGCTGGCGGTGGAGGGGGCGGAGGACCCGCTTTCGCTGGATTACCGCGTGCCCGTGCCCTCGGCGCAGGTAAAATCCGCCTGCCTTCTGGCGGGCCTCTGCGCCCGCGGCGTGACGCGGGTGATCGAGGCGGAAGCGACGCGCGACCATACGGAGAACATGCTGCGCCATTTCGGTGCCGTGGTGGATGTGTCGGAGGAAGGCGACGGCCGCGTCATCGAACTGTTGGGCCAGCCGGAACTGGCCGCCGCGCCGGTTGTCGTGCCGGGGGACCCGTCCTCGGCCGCCTTCCCCGCCATCGCCGCGTTGCTGGTGCCGGGCTCGGCCATCACGCTGACCGGCGTGGGCATGAACCCGCTCCGCGCCGGCATCTTCCTGACGCTGCGCGACATGGGTGCCGACATCACAGAGACCAACCGGCGGCTGGAGGGCGGGGAGCCCGTGGCCGATCTGCTCATTCGCGCCTCCTCCCTGCGCGGCGTCGAGGTGCCGGCCGGCCGCGCCCCCTCGATGATCGACGAATACCCGGTGCTGGCCGCCGCCGCCGCCGCCGCTGCGGGCACCACCCGCATGCGGGGGCTGCGCGAATTGCGCGTGAAGGAAAGCGACCGGCTGTCCGCCACCGCCGCCATGCTCGCCGCCAATGGGGTTCGCGTGGAGGTGGAGGGCGACGATCTGATCGTGCATGGCGCCGGCGGTCCGCCGGCGGGCGGCGGCATGGTCGCCACCCATATGGATCACCGCATCGCCATGTCCGCCCTGGTGCTGGGCCTGTTCTGCCAGGCCGCCGTCACGGTGGATGACGGCGCCTTCATCGAAACCTCCTTCCCCGGCTTCGCGGCGCTGATCAACGGCATGGCCGGCAATGGCGGGCCGGAAGCGACGGGTCCGATCGGGGCGGCATGACCGGGCCGCTGGTCATCGCGATCGATGGGCCGGCCGCCGCCGGGAAAGGCACGCTGGCCCGCCGCCTCGCCCGGCATTTCGGCCTGCCCTATCTCGATACCGGGCTGCTCTATCGCGCCACCGGCCGCCGCGTGCTGGATACCGGCGCCGACCCGCGGGACGCCGCCGCCGCCGAGGCCGCGGCGCGCAGCCTGACCGGCGCCGACCTGGAACGCCACGATTTGCGCGGCCCCGTGGCCGACATGGCGGCCAGCGCCGTCGCCGCCATTCCGCAGGTCCGCGCCGCGCTGGTGGAGTGGCAGCGCGATTTCGGCCGGCAGCACGGCGCCGTGCTGGACGGGCGGGATATCGGGACCGTGATCTTCCCCGATGCCCAGGCCAAGCTGTTCGTCACCGCCAGCCCCGCCGCCCGCGCCGCCCGCCGGCTCGCCGAGACCCTGGCCCGCGGCCAGGACGCTCGCCTCGCCGATGTCACGGCGGAGCTGCTGGCCCGCGACGCGCAGGATGCCGGGCGCAGCGTGGCGCCGCTGGCCCAGGCGCCGGATGCCGCGCTGCTCGACACCAGCGATCTCGACGTGGACGCCAGCTTCGCCGCGGCGTTGCGGCTGGTGGAGCGCCAGCTTTCCCTGCATTCCGCTTGACTCGCTTGCCTCGCCGCGCGTAATGCGCGCGGCCCGTAAGGGTCCGGCACCGGCGGGCCGACACTCCGCCACCATCAGGGCCGCTTCGGTTCCGGGCACGGATGCCTGGCCACCGGCCCGAGCCGCACCCGCCAGACGCGGGAGCGCCCGCGCGAGACCCCGCCCCGCGGGGTCACTCCAGGAACCACCTGCCGCATGGCATCCCAAACCGCCTTCGCCGACCCCGGCGAGGATTTTGCCTCCCTTCTCGACGCGACGCTCGGCGAGAACTCGTCCTTCCATGGCTCGGTCATCACCGGCAAGATCATGCGCCTCGATGACGACTTCGCGGTCGTCGATGTTGGCCTGAAGTCGGAAGGCCGCGTTCCGCTCAAGGAATTCGCGCCCCAAGGCGCCAAGCCCGATGTGAAGGTCGGCGACGTCGTCGAGCTGTTCGTCGAGCGCTACGAGGACCGTGACGGCTCCATCGTGCTGAGCCGCGAAAAGGCCCGCCGCGAGGAAGCCTGGACCAACCTCGAGAAGCAGTTCACCGCCCAGACGCGCGTCAATGGCGTGATCTTCGGCCGGGTGAAGGGTGGCTTCACCGTCGATCTCGGCGGCGCCGTGGCCTTCCTGCCGGGCAGCCAGGTGGATATCCGCCCCGTCCGCGACGTGACGCCGCTGATGGGCAGCCCGCAGCCCTTCCAGATCCTCAAGATGGACCGCGCGCGCGGCAACATCGTGGTGTCCCGCCGCGCCGTGCTGGAAGAAACGCGCGCCGAGCAGCGCAGCGAGCTGATCCAGGGCCTCAAGGAAGGCATGGTGCTCGACGGCGTGGTCAAGAACATCACCGATTACGGCGCCTTCGTGGACCTCGGTGGCGTCGACGGCCTGCTGCACGTGACCGACATCGCCTGGCGCCGGATCAACCACCCGAGCGAGGCGCTGACCATCGGCCAGCAGGTCAAGGTGCAGGTCATCCGCTTCAACAGCGAGACACAGCGCATCAGCCTCGGCATGAAGCAGCTGATGGCCGATCCCTGGGATGGCGTGGCCATCAAGTACCCGGTCAGCGGCAAGTTCAGCGGCCGCGTGACCAACATCACCGACTACGGCGCCTTCGTGGAGCTGGAGCCGGGGGTCGAGGGCCTGGTGCACGTCTCCGAGATGTCCTGGACCAAGAAGAACGTCCATCCGGGCAAGATCGTCGCCACCAGCCAGGAAGTGGACGTGATGATCCTGGACGTGGATGGGCCGAAGCGCCGCATCTCGCTCGGCCTCAAGCAGGCGCAGGGCAACCCGTGGGAGCTGTTCGCGGAAGCCAACCCGCCGGGCAACGTCATCGAGGGCGAGATCCGCAACATCACCGAGTTCGGGCTCTTTGTTGGTCTTGGCCCGGATTTGGACGGCATGGTGCACATGTCCGACCTCAGCTGGGATGTTCCCGGCGAGCAGGCGATGGGCGCCTACCGCAAGGGCGACATGGTCAAGGCCAAGGTGCTGGACGTTGATGTCGAGAAGGAGCGTATCTCGCTCGGCGTCAAGCAGCTCGCCGCCGATCCGGCGGCCGAGGTACTCGACAAGATCCGCAAGGGCGATGTCGTGACCTGCATCGTGACGAAGGTCGAGGCCAATGGCATCGAGGTGAAGGTCGATGAGGTGCTGACGGGCTTCATCCGCCGCGCCGAACTGGCCCGCGACCGCGCCGACCAGCGCCCCGACAAATTCGCCATCGGCGAGAAGGTCGATGCGAAGATCACCGCCGTGGACCGCGCCGGCCGCCGCCTGGCCCTGACCATCAAGGGCAAGGAAGTGGAGGAGGAGCGGGACGCCGTGCGCGAATACGGCACGACGGACAGCGGCGCCTCGCTGGGCGACATCCTGGGCGCGGCCATCCGCCGCCGCAACCAGAACGCCGACGAGTAAGGAACAGCGCCGCTCTGGCCTGATCGACCCCGGATGGTTCGCCATCCGGGGTTTCTTTTTGGGCGGGGCGGCGCCAGATGCGCAGCATGTCCCTCGACCCCGACCTGCTGCTCGACCGCCGCCGGCTGAAGCGCCGGCTTTCGCTCTGGCGCGCCGCCGCCGTGCTCGGGCTGCTCGGCCTGATCGCCGTGCTGGTCGCAACCAGCCAGCGGGAGCAGGCCGGCATGTTCGGCGGCGGCGAGCACATCGCCCGCCTCGATGTCGAGGGGTTCATCGGCGATGACCGCCGCGTGCACGAAGCGCTGGAACGCACCGCACGGGACCCGCAGGTGCGCGCCCTGATCGTGGCGATCGACAGCCCCGGCGGTAGTGTCGCCGGCGGTGAAGCCCTGCATCAGGCGCTGAGCCGCGTGGCGGCCGGCAAGCCGGTGGTGGCAGTGATGGGCGGCACCGCGGCCTCGGCCGGCTACATGGTGGCCATGCCGGCGGCGCGGGTGTTCGCGCGGGACAGCACGGTGACGGGCTCGATCGGCGTCATCCTGCAAAGCTTCGACGCGGCGCAATTGCTGGCGACCCTTGGCGTCCGCGCGGAGGCCATCACCAGCGGCCCCTTCAAGGACCAGCCGAGCCCCTTCCGCCCGCTCACCGAGGAAGGCCGCGCCGCGCTGCAGCGCGTGGTCAGCGATTTGCATGGCCAGTTCGTGGCCATGGTCGCCGCCGGCCGCCGCATGCCGGAAGACCAGGTCCGCGCGCTGGCCGATGGGCGCGTTTTCACCGGCCGGCAGGCCGTGGCGCTCGGCCTGGTGGATGCGATCGGCGGCGAGGCGGAAGCGCGCGCCTGGCTGGCGGCGGAGCGCGGCCTGCCGGCCGACCTGCCGGTGCGGGTGATCGAGCAGCGCAGCTTCGCCGAGCGCACCTTCGGCGCCGCCCTTGGGGCGGCCCTGGGCGTGGCGCTGCAAACCGTTATGGTTGAATGGCTTGGCGTTGACCGGTTGCGCGCGGTTTGGCACCCTTTCGCACAGTAGGCGAAACCCTTCGCCATCCATCCCGGCGGGTACCATGACCAGGTCCGAACTGATCGCTGAACTCGCCGCGGCCAACCCGCATCTGCGGCAGCCGGATGTGGAGCTGATCGTCACCACGATCTTCGACGAGATCATCGCGGCGTTGGCGCGTGGCCAGCGGGTGGAGTTGCGCGGCTTCGGCGCCTTCTCCACCAAGAAGCGGGAACCCCGCACCGGCCGCAACCCGCGCACCGGCAGCGCCGTCGCTGTGGACGGCAAGGCCGTGCCCTATTTCAAGCCGGGCAAGGAATTGCGGGAACGGGTGAATGGCGGGCCGCTTCAGGAACCGCGCCGTCGGGCCTAACGCAGCGCGATCTGCGCGGCCCACACAGCGGCGACGCCCGCGCAGATGGCGATGCCGATGTTGCGCACCCAGATCTGCACCAGCACGACCACGACCGCGCCGAACCAGGCGGGGATGCCGCCCGCCAGCAGCGGCGGCGCCGAATAGGCCACGAACAGGCAGCCGGGCAGGTGCCGCAGCATCGCATCCACGAAGGGCGGCGGCCGCACCACGCGCAGCACGGCATAGCCGCCGGCCCGGCAGGCATAGGTCACCAGCGCCATGCCGAGGATCGCCAACAGGACATCGCCGCGGATCTCCATCAGCGCGCGACCCCCCGGCCACGAAGCTCGATCCAGGCGCCGAGCGCGGCACCCGCGAAGGTGCCGGCCAGCAGCGGCAGCGGCACGGGAAGGCCCGCGCGATGCACCGCGATGGCGACCAGCCCCGCCACCACCCAGGGCGCGAGATCCACGCGCGGCCCCCGCCACAAGGGCACCAGGATCGACAGGAAGGCGGCGATGCTCGCAAAAAACAGCGGATGCCCGGGCGGCACGCGCACCGCGCTGCCAACCGCATGCCCCACCGCCACCATGATGACCCAGGATCCCCAAAGGCCGAGCCCCACGCCCAGCAGGTAGCCGGCATCCCGCCCGCCCGCCCGCTGGTCCGCCACACCGAGGGCGAAGCTGTGGTCCACCAGCGTCGCCAGCGTGCCCCACAGCTTCCAGCCACGCAGCTTGTCGAGCCAGGGCGCCATCGCGGCCCCCATCGGTGCCATGCGGATATTCACCACGAAGGCCGCGATGGTGGCCGCCAGGATCGGCGCCGGGTCGGTCCAGAGGTCGAGCGCCAGCAATTGCGCGGCCCCGGCGAAGACCACGGCCGCCATCAGCACCGCTTCCAGGAAGCTCAGCCCCTTGGCATCGGCCAGCACGCCGATCACCGCGCCAAAGGGGACCATGCCGATCCAGAGCGGCAGGCTGGCGCGAACCCCGCGCCTCACGCCCATACGGGTAAAGACCACCCGGGCAGTGCCGCTCATGCGCGGGAGGCCAGCAGCGCGTCCTCGGCGGCGTCCGGCGCCATGTCCAGCGCCTGTTTCGCCACCGCATGGGCGAAGCCGCCGCGGGCCAGCGCGGCCAAGGCGCGGCGGCGCGCCGCTTCATCCTCCGGCGCGCGCGAGAAGGGGCCGGCGCGGCGGCGCCGGCAGAAGGCGAGGGCCGCCAGCAATTCCGCATCCTCGCCGGCCGGCAGCGCGGCCGCGGCGGTCTCCGCGGAGACGCCCTTCTGTGCAAGGTGGGCGAGGGTCGCGCGGGCGGACCGGCCGGTGCGGGCCAGGCGGCGGGCGCGGCTTTCGGCAAAGGCGGCGTCATCCACGGCGCCATCCGTCACCAGGCGACGGGCGACCTCGGCCGCGACCAGTTTCGCGGCCGCCGCACGCGGCGCCACATCCTCCTCGCCCGCCTGTTCGGCGGCCCGCGCCCAGCGGTCGATCTTGCGCACCAGCACGCGTTTCAGCCCCACCTCCGTCGCCGCGAAGCGCGCCAGGTGGTTCAGCGCGGCGTCCCGCAGCCGGGCCTCCCCCGGCACAGCGCCGGGCGGGCGCGGCGCCTTGTCCTGCGAGCGGGGCTTCTTGAATGCCATGGGCGGAGAAATGCCACGCGCCATGCGCTGCTGGCGACCCTGATACGATGCAATGCAGCCGCGCGGCTTTTGACCATGCAACAAGGTTCGGGCATTTTGTCGGGTCTCCGCGGTGACGGGCGATGGTCGCCCCCGCGCGGGAAGGAGGATGATCGCGTGATCCCCGCCCTGATGCCGACCTACAACCGTGCCGACCTCGCTTTCGAGCGGGGCGAGGGTGCATCGCTGTGGACGGTGGATGGCCGACGATTCCTCGATTTCGGCGCGGGCATCGCGACCTCCTCGCTCGGCCACGGCCATCCTCATCTGACGCGCGCGATCGCCGAGCAGGCGGCGCGGATCATGCACGTGTCGAACCTGTACCGCGTGCCGCAGGCCGAGGAATTGGCGGCGCGGCATGTGGCGGCCAGCTTCGCGGACAGCGTGTTCTTCTGCAATTCCGGCGCCGAGGCGAACGAAGGCATGGTCAAGGCCGTGCGCAAATACTACGCCGAGACCGGCCGGCCCGAACGTTTCCGCGTGATCTGCTTCGAGGGGGCCTTCCACGGGCGCACGCTGGCGATGCTCAGCGCCACCGGCAATGCCAAGTACCTGGCGGGCTTCGGCCCGGCGGTGGATGGGTTCGACCATGTGCCCTTCGGCAACATGAACGCGGTGCGCGACGCGATCGGGCCGGAGACCGCCGGCATCATGATCGAGCCGGTGCAGGGCGAGGGCGGCGTGCGCCCCGCCGACCTGCGCTTCCTGCGCGAACTCCGCGCCGTCTGCGACGAATACGGGCTGCTGCTGGCGCTGGACGAAGTCCAGACCGGCATGGGCCGCTCCGGCAAGCTCTGGGCGCATCAATGGGCGGGCATCGAGCCCGATGTGATGAGCAGCGCCAAGGGCATCGGCGGCGGCTTCCCGCTCGGCGCCGTTCTGGCGAAGGAGCATGTCGCGAAGCACCTCAAGCCCGGCACGCATGGCACCACCTATGGCGGCGGCCCCCTGGCCTGCGCCGCCGGCAATGCCGTGCTGGACGTGGTGCTGGCGCCGGGTTTTCTCGATGGGGTGGACCGGGTGGCGCGCATGCTTTGGCATGGGTTGCTCGACCTCGCCGCGCGCCATCCGGAGGTGATCGAGGGCGTGCAGGGGGCCGGGCTGCTGCTCGGCATCAAGCTGCGCCCCGAAGTGGTCAACAGTGAGATGCAGGCCGCCGCGGTGACGGAGGGGCTGCTGACCGTCGCCGCCGGGATGAACGTGCTGCGCCTGGCGCCGCCGCTGATCATCACGGAGCAGGACGTGGCGGAAGCCCTCCGCCTGCTCGACCGCGCCTGCCGCCGCGTGATGCCGAGCCAGGCGCAGGTCGCCGCCCAATGAGCGCTTGCCAGTGAGTGCCGCGCTGCGCCGGGAGTCCGGGGGCGCTTCCCCCCGCCATTTCCTGGAGTTGATGGACCATGATGCGGCGACGCTTCGCCGCATGCTGGACCTCGGCGTGAAGGCCAAGCGCGGCCAGCTTCCGGGCAAGCCCCTGACAGGCAAGACGGTGGCGCTGATCTTCGAGAAGCCGTCCACGCGCACCCGCGTCAGCTTCGAGGTCGGCATCCGCCAATTGGGCGGCGACGCCATCGTGCTGTCGGCCCGCGACATGCAACTGGGCCGGGGCGAGACCCCGGCGGATACGGCGCGCGTGCTGTCCCGCTATGTGGATGCCATCATGCTGCGCACCGACAATGTCGCGAAGCTGCGGGCGCTGGCGGAATACGCGACGGTGCCGGTGATCAACGGCCTGACCGATGTGTCCCACCCCTGCCAGATCATGGCCGATGTGATGACCTTCGAGGAACATCGCGGCCCGATCGCCGGCCAGACCATCGCCTGGACCGGGGACGGCAACAACGTCGCGCAAAGCTTCATCCAGGCCGCCGCGCGCTTCGATTTCCGCCTGAACATCGCGACCCCGCCGGAGCTTGCTCCCTCCGCTGCGCTGATCGCCTGGGCGCGCGGGGAAGGCGCCGATATCGCGCTGACCACGGACCCGCATGCGGCGGTGCGCGACGCGCGCTGCGTGGTGACCGATACCTGGGTTTCCATGTCGGACGAGAAGCCGGACGCGGCGACGATCACCCGCCACAATCTGCTCGCACCCTACCAGGTGAACGCCGCGCTTCTGCGCAGCGCGGCGCCGGACGCCATCGTCATGCATTGCCTGCCCGCGCATCGCGGGGAGGAGATCACCGATGAGGTGATGGACGGCCCGCAAAGCGTGGTCTTCGACGAGGCCGAGAACCGGCTGCACGCGCAGAAGGGCGTGCTGCTCTGGGCGCTCGGCCTCGCCTGAGGCGGCTGGCTGGGGCGGCTCATCGTCGGATTCATCCGTCGTTCACGTCGCGGTGTTTTCATCCGGGGAGACAGCCCGGAGCCTGCCCGTGACCCTGCCCGTGACCCTGCCCGTGACTTTGCCCGTGACCCTGGAGCCCGCCTTCCTGGCCCGCCGCCTGCCGCAGCCCGGCATGCGTGGCCGGATTCTCACCGTCGCGCTGCTGGTGCTGGTGGCCAGCCTCGGCGCCTTCCAGGCCTGGAGCATCCAGGATCTGCGGGAGCGGGAACGCGCCGTCGCGGCGGCCCAGCTCGACCGCGACCTCGCGCTGCTGAAAACGACGCTCAGCGATCTCGGCCAAGGTTTCACCCTGGCGGCGGATGGCACGCTGCGCGTCGGCCAGACGGTGCTGAACGGGCAGACAGCGGCGGTGGACCGGGTGAAGGCGATTGGCGGCGGTGTTGCCACCATCTTCGCCGGCGAGACGCGGATCGCCACCAATGTGACGCGGCCGGATGGCAGCCGCGCCACCGGCACGACCCTCGCTGCCGGCCCGGCGCTGGATGCGGTGCGCCGCGGCGAGACCTATCGCGGGGATAACCTCATTCTCGGGCGGCCGCATTTGACCGTGTACGAACCGCTGCGCGATGCGTCCGGACGGCAGGTGGGTATCCTTTTCGCGGGCATCGACCTGGCCACGGCCAGCGCGGTCGTGGCGGCAAAGGTCCGCACGGCGCTGCTGTTCGGCGCCTTGGTCCTGGTGCTCAGCGCGGCGTTCTTGTGGGTGCTGCTCGGCCGGTCGGTTCGGCCGCTCTCGGCCATGGCTGACGCGGTTCGCGCAATCGGGGAAGGGCGGCTCGACACCGATGTCCCCTGCCTCACGCGCCGTGACGAGGTTGGCGCGATTGGCCGCGCCGTCGCTGCCCTGCGGGAAGCGGCGCTGCGGGCCCGGCAAGCCGCCGCCGAAGCCGAGGCCGCGCGGGAAGGGGCGCAGGCCGAGCGCGCGGCGGGCCGCCGTGCCACGGCGGACCAGCTGGAATGCAGCGTGGGCAACATCGCCCATCGCCTGGGCAGCGCCGCGGAAGATTTGATGCGCGCCGCCGATGCTGCCGCCGAATCCAGCCACCGCACGGCCGCCCGTGCCGAGGGCAGCGTCGGGCGGATCAACCAGGCCACCGGCAATGTCCAGGCGGTGGCTGCCGCCGCCGAGGAACTCGCCGCCTCCGTCGCCGAGATCACCCGCCAGGTGGGCGAAAGCGCCCGCAGCGCGCAGGCCGCGGCGGAGGCCGCCCGGGCCTCCGATACCACGGTGGCCGGGCTGAACGAGGCGGCGGCGAGGATCGGCGATGTGGTGCGGCTGATCAACGACATCGCTGGCCAGACCAATCTGCTGGCGTTGAACGCGACGATCGAGGCCGCGCGCGCCGGGGAGGCGGGCAAGGGCTTCGCCGTGGTGGCGCAGGAAGTGAAGGCGCTGGCCAGCCAGACGGCGAAGGCCACCGAGGAGATCGGCGCCCAGATCGGCGCCATGCGCGGCGCCACCGAACAGGCGGTGGGCGCCGTGCGCGGCATCGCCGGCGCCGTGTCGCGGATGGAGGAAGTGACCGGTGCCATCGCTGCCGCGGTTGAACAACAGGGGGCCGCGACACGCGAAATCGCCCGCAACGCCGCCGAAGCCGCGTCCGGCACGCAGGAGGCCGCAGCCGATATCGCCCGCCTGACGGACGATGTCGCCACCGGCGCCGGCAGCATCGCCACCCTGCGGGAGGCCGGTGCCTCGGTGGGCACGCAGGGGGGCGCGCTGCGGCAGGAAGTGGCCGGCTTCGCCGCGCGTCTTCGCGCCGCCTGACGGCGGATAAGGCGCCATACCGGGCGCACGGAGGTTTCACCGTCCTGCCCCCAGGCGCCGGCGCTTCGTTTGGCTCGCCGCATCAGCGGCGGGCCGCATTCGGGGCCCGGCTGGGCTGAGCGGGCGCGGGTCGAACCTTCATGCGCTTGCTTCTGGGGGACGATCCGTCCGAATGGATGGTGCCTGTGCTCTATAAGCCATTGTTCCCCGCGCAAGAATTCGGATCGACTGCTTCCAAGCGATCGGAAATTGCCTTCGGGCGTGATCCGGGGCGTGACAAATCCGGGGTTTGCCTTCGCGGTCGGTGGGGCCATCTTGCTGTCATGACATCAGCCGAATCCGCCCTGACCCGACGCCAGGCGCTGCGCGCCGCCGCCCTCGCCGCTGCCGCCGGGGCCCTGCCACCGACCGAGGCGCTGGCCCAGGCCGCAAATCCCCGCCCGCTGTTCGGTGCCACGCTGCGTACCCTGCCGAACGGGCTGCGCGTTGCGCATGTGGAACAGCGTCGCGCGCCCGTGGTGGCGCAGTACGCCTATGTCGCGGCCGGCGGCGGGGAGGATCCGCCAGGGCTTTCGGGCATCGCCCACTACCTGGAACACATGCTGTTCAAGGGCAGCCGCCGCGTCGCCTCCGGCGAGTTCTCCCGCCGCGTCGCGCGGGAGGGCGGCATGGACAACGCCTTCACCTCCCGCGATGTCACCGGCTACTTCCAGCATGTGGAAGCCACGCGCCTGCCGCTTGTCGCGATGATGGAGGCGGATCGCTTCGCCTCCGCCCTGATCCCGGAAGCCGAGATGGAAAGCGAGCGCCGCGTGGTGCTGGAGGAACGCGCGCAGCGCACCGGCAGCAGCCCGCGCGCACTGTTCTATGAGGCCTTCGCGGCCGCCATGTGGGGCCGCCAGCATTGGCACGGCCGCCCGATCATCGGCTGGGAGGATGAGATCCGCGCGATCACCCATGCCGATCTGCTGGCTTTCTTCCGCGCCCGCTACGCGCCCGGCAATGCCGTGCTGGTGGTGGCGGGTGCGGTCAGCGCCGAGGAATTCTGGCGCGTGGCGGATCGGGAATGGGGCACGGTGCCGGCCGGCCCCGCCGTGCCGCGCGACCGCGCGCCGCCCCCGGCTGCGCCGCCCGAGCCGCGCTTCGTCCGCCATGATGCGCGGCTGCGTGGGGAAGCCAATTTCGTGCGCGCCTGGCAGGCGCCCTCCGCCACCGCCGGCGCGCGCGAACACGCCGAGCCGCTGGAGGTGCTGCGGCACCTGCTCGGCGGCGGCCAGGGGTCGCGCCTGCATGCGGCGCTGGTGGAACCCGGCCTCGCGGTTTCGGCCGGCGCCAGCTACGACGGCGATGTGGCCGGGCACACGGATTTCGACCTGTTCGTGACGCCGCGGCGGGATGCGGACCCGGCGCGCGTCGAGGACGCCACCATCGCCACCGTCAAGCGCCTGCTGGATGAGGGCGGGCCGACCGAGGCCGAGGTTGCCCGATCCGTCCGCCAGATGACCGCCGGCGCGTTGCTGGCGCTGGACGGCCTGGGCGCCGCGCCGCGCATGCTCGGCAACGCGCTGTCGATCGGGCTGCCCGCCGAGAGCGTGGAATTCTGGCCGCAGCGCCTGCGCGCCGTGACGCGCGCGCAGGTGGCCGCGGCGGCCGAGGCGGTGCTGGGCCGCGCGCCCTCCGGCAGCGGCTGGTTGCTGCCGGAAGGTGCGGCGACCCCGGCGGAGGTGCGGCTGTGACCTTCTCATTGGCCATCCAGACCGTCAGCGCCGGCCCCTACACCGCTTGGCTCGCCGAGGATCACTCGGTGCCGGTGGTCTCCATCGCCTGGGCGTGGGGCGGCGGCGCCGCGCTGGATGCGCCCGGGCAGGAAGGCGCGCTTGCCATGGCGGCCGCGCTGCTGACCGAGGGCGCGGGCGAGCTGGATGCTCTGGCCTTCGCCGATGCGCTGCGCGATTCCGCGATCGGTCTGAGCTTCTCCGCCCAGCGCGACGGGTTCGAGGGCGGGCTGCGGTCGCTCGCCGATGCGCTGCCGGATGCCGTCCGGCTTGCCAACCTCGCCATGCGCGCGCCGCGGCTCGATGCCTCCGCCGTGGCGCGGGTGCGGGCGCGGGCCGTCGCGGGCGCGCGGGCCGCGCTGGAGACGCCGCGCGGCCAGGTCGGGCGCGCTTTCTGGGCCGAGGCCTATCCGGACCACCCCGCGGGCCGCCCTTCCTCCGGCACGGTGGAGTCGCTGACCGCGGTGCCGGAAGCGGCGCTGCGCGACGTGCTGGTGCGGCAGGTGCGGGCAGGTGGGCTCAAGATCGCGGTCAGCGGTGCCATCACCCCCGCCGCGCTGGAAGCGGCGCTGCCGATGCTGTTCGCCGGCTTGCCCGCTGGTGAGGCGCCGGAAGCCGCGGCGCTGCCGGGTTTCCGTGCCTTCGGCCAGCGTGTGGTGCCGGTGCCCGGGCCGCAATCGACCATCCAATTCGGCCAGCCCGCCATCGCCGTGACCGACCCGGATTGGGAAGGCTTGCAGGTGGTGCTGCGCGTGCTGGGCGGCGGCGGTTTCTCCTCCCGCCTCATGGAATCGGTGCGGGTGCAGCGCGGGCTGACCTATGGCATCGGCGTTGGCCTCGACCAGCTGTTCGGCCAGGGCGTGATCCTGGGCAGCACCTCCGTCGACAATGCGAAGGTGGCCGAGACGCTGGCGGTGACGCGCGCCGAATGGGCCCGCATGGCGGAAGCCGGGCCGACCGCCGAGGAACTGGCCGATGCCGTCGCCTTCCTGACCGGCAATTTGCCGCTGCAATTCACCGACAGCCGCCGCATCGCCGGCACGCTGCTGGCGCTGCAGCGCAACAACCGCCCGATCGACTGGCTCGACATGCGCGCGGCGCGGCTGGCGGCGCTGACGCCCGGGATCACCGCGCGTATCGCGGCGCGGGTGCTGGCCAGCCCGATCAGCGTGGCGATCGCCGGCGAGCCGGAAGGCGTGTAGCTACGCCGCTTTTGCGGCGCGCTTCGGCAGGATTTCGGCCAGCAGATCGTCCAGCAATTCGGGCAGCGCGAGCGGCGTGGCGTTCCCGCCGCCGCGTGCGAAATGCCCCGCCGTCTCGGCGGGTGTGCGGCCGAGGCGTGCGGCGAGGCGATGCAGCGCCGCCGTGCATTGCTCCCGCGTGGGCAGCGCCGCCAGGCGCAGCTCCGGCGCCAGGAGGTCGTTGGCGCCGGTCAGCGCGAGCTTCGCGCTGCCCGCCTGTTTCGTGGCGGCGATGCCATGCGCGGCCCGTTCGGCGCGCGCCACCACGAAGCTGCGATGCGTGAGGCCCGGCGCCACCCAGGATATGCGCTGCGTGTAGAGGCTGGCGAACCGCGTGAGCGACCGCGCCACGACCTCCGCCATGGCGTTGTGCATCTCTACATAGGCGCGCTTTTCGTTGGCGCCCCATTTCCACTTCGAGTCCGAGAGGCGCGTCGCCGTGCTGTCCGCGCGCCAGGGCGATACCGCATTGCCGCGTTCCTCGAACAGGCCCGGATCGTCATAGGCGACAGCCGGGCTCTCGCCGTCCGGATAGGCCAGCATGTGCTCATAGGGCACGAGGCCGAGCGGTTCACTGATGACCGCGCGGTGGATCACCACGCCATCCGGGTGCACCAGCGGCGCCAGGCTGAACAGCGCCTCCGGCTCATCCGCCGCGCGTTCAGGCAGCAGCAGCGGATCGGCCGGGCCAGTGGGTGCGAAGCCGGCGGCGAGCAACGCCGCGTTGATGCGGCGATGCTCGGTGGAATGGATGTAAGGCTTGGTCGCCGTGCAGGGCAGCAGCAGCAGCACGCGGCGCGGGGCGGCGGGCAGGCTGGGCGTGTAGTCCCGCAGGATGAAGTCGAACCAGGCGCGGATGCGCGGGTGTTGCAGGGAATCGATGTTGTCCTGCGGGCAATACAGCGCGAGCGTCGGGTCCAGCTTGAAGGGCGCGCGATATTTGGCCGCGCTTTCGACCAGGCGCTGGTCGCGGTTGTCGGTGGTGACCATGCTCAACTCTCCAGCAGCGCAGCGGGGAAACAGTCTTCCGGCGTCAGGTTGCGCTTCAGCAGACCCTCGGCGCGCGTGTAGCGGATCAGCGTGGCGAGGGTTTCGCGGTTGGCGGCGAAGCCTGTGGCCCAGAAGCTTTCGCCGAGCAGGGCTTCGGTCTGTTCCAGATGCTGCACGAGCCAGGGCAGGCCGATGGCGAGTGTCGCGCTGTCATGCAGGCGCGCGCGGGCGATGCGTTGGCTTTCGGCGAAGGCGTCGAACAGCGCGCGCGGCAGGCCAGGGTTTTCCTCGACGAAGCGGCGCTTCACGCAGATAAGATGCATCGGCGGGTAGATGCTGGTGCGACGGAAGTAGTCGAGCTCCGCCGCCATCGGGTCGGCGAACAGGCGGCCGACCTTGTCGGGCGCGGTGAAGAAACTGTCGGGTGCGCGCGCGGTGTAGAGCGCGTCGATCTCGCCTGCCTCCAGCATCTGCGACAGCGACCGGTCGGTGATGTGCTCGACCTCGATGTTCTCGGGATATTGCTGCGGATGATCCTCGCCGGCGCGGGCCTCGTTCAGGCCGGCATTGACGTAGATGGGGCTGCGCCAGGGTAGGCCGTAATGCTCATCGAGGATGCCGCGCAGCCAGGCGGCGGCCGCCATGTCCCACACCATCGTGCCGATGCGCTTGCCGATGAGATCGGCAGGCTTGGTCAGCCCCTTCGCGCGGTTCACGAAGACGCAGGAAAAGCGGAAATGCCGCGAGGGGAAGACCGGGATGCCGACATAGTCCTGCTGCGCGCGGTCGAAATGGCGGAGCCACGTGGCGATCGGGAATTCGCAGCAATCGAAGGTGTGCTGCGTCATCTGCATGTTGAACAGCGCCTGCAAGGGCATCACGGTGCAGGCGGCATCGACGCCCGCGATCGGCACGCGGCCCTCCGCCAGGGCGCGTGCGCGGTCGCAATCGGAGACACCGATGGTGAGGCGCTGGGTCATGCGGCGTGCTCCGTCGGCAGCTTGCGGGTGAAGGGCAGGGGGGCGCGGGATTGATACTCGGCAAAGTCAGCGACATGCGGCTCGAGCGCCATGGCCAGGGCGCGGGATGGCGCGAGGCGCGGCGTGAGATCGGCCAGTGCGGCGGCGGACAGTGCGCGCAAATCGAGGCCGCTGGTCGCGATGCAGCGCCCGTCGCGCACCACCTGGCGGCCGGCCACGAACACCTCGGCCACGGCGCCCGCGGCGTTGCCGGTGGCGATCTGCGTGGCGGCGTCGTGCAGCGGCACGAAGGCGTGGTGATCGAGGCGCAGCAGCACGAGGTCGGCGGGTGCGCCCACCGCGATGCGCGGCGCCGCGTGGCCAAGCACGGCAGCGCTGCCTGCGGTGGCCATGGCGTGCACCGCGGCCGCGTGCAGCCAATCGGCGCGCGGCACGTCGCGGATGCGCGAGAGATTGGCGGCGCTGCGCATCGCCTCGAACATGTCGAGGCTGTCGGCGGAATTGCAGCCATCCGTGCCGAGGCCCGTCGCGATACCGCGCGCGCGCCATTCGGCGACGGGTGCCACGCCATTGCCGAGGCGAAGGTTGCTCGCCGGCATATGCGCGATGCTGGCGCCGCGCCTGGCGAGCAGATCGAGCTCGCCCTCATCCAGCCAAATGGCGTGCGCCGCGGTGAAGTGCGGGCCGATCAACCCGTGGCGGTCGAGATGCGCAACCGGCCCCGTGCCCCAGAGGCGGCGCGCGACCAGCGCCTGCAACTTTGACTCCGCGGCATGCGTATGCAGCCGCAGGCCGAATTCGTCGGCCATCGCGCGACAGCCGGCCAGGAAGGCATCGCTGCAATGGTGCGGGATGGTGGGCGCAAGGGCGAGCGTGATGCCAGGCGGCAGATCGGGGATGATGGCGAAGGCTTCGTGCAGCGCCGCCAGCAGCGTGGGCGCATCCGGCAGGCGGAAGCGCGCGGCTTGTGCGCGGAGGTCCTCCGGCAGGGCGTCCAGCAATCCAGGGATCGCTTCGAACAGCGTGCGGTCGGCGACCATGGGTGCGATCACCGCGCGCATGCCCGCTTCGGCATAGGCTTCGGCCGCGGCCAAAAGGCCCGCGGCGCTCGGCATCGGAAACTCGAAAAACAGGTCGAAGCAGGCGGTGCAGCCGGCTTCCAGCATCTCGGCCGCACCCAGCAGCGTGGAGAAGCGGATGGTGGCGGCATCGCGCTGGCCACCCATCCAGGGGCCATGCGTCAGCGAGGATTCCAGCAACCAGCGATCCGCCACACCCTTCATGAGGTTCGCATGCCCATGCGTGTGCGCGTTGATCAGGCCCGGGATCAGCAGCCGGTCCGCGGCGCCTTGCGCTGGCGCGATGCTGGCAATGACGCCGCCATGCAGCGCAACATCCACGCAACCGCCATCCAGCAGCATCAGGTTGCGCAACAGCGTCACGGTGGCGGCACCATTTGGGCGAAGTGCCGCGCGAGATCGAGGCGCGTGCTGCGCCATACCTCCGGCGTCGTATCCACCATGTCGAGAAAGCGCCGCAGCGCATCAAAGCGCGCGGGATGGCCGCTGAGCCGCGCATGCAAACTCACCACCATCATGCGCGTCTGCCGGCGGCTTTCGTCGCGCAGCACGCGGAAGGCGCTGCCGAGCAGTGCCAGGAAGTCGTCGGCCGTCTGCACCTTGCCGCTGGCGAAGCGGTTGTCGTTGTGGACGAAGCTGTGCGGCACCATGAGGTGCGGCGCCCCTTCCACCAGCGCCCAGGCGGGCAAATCGTCGGCGTAGAAATCGGCGTCGTAGAAGAAGCCGTGGCGGCGCAGCAGGCGGCGCGTGGCGATGGTCGGCGAATAGCGGCTCTGCCAGCCGAGCGGCCTTCGGCCGGTGGTCGCTTCCAGCGACATCACCGCGCGCGCGATCTCGCTGTCCTGTTCCTGCTCGGTCAGCAGCCAATGGCGCCGGAACCCGTAGCCATGCGCGGCGACTTCATGCTGGGGCGCGGCGCGGATGGCGGCGGCGAGCTTCGGGTTGCGTTCCAGCGCGCGGCCGCAGGCGGAGAGTGTGAGCGGCAGGCCGCGCGCCGCCGCCTCATCCAGGATGCGCCAGGCGCCGGCGCGGGCGCCGTATTCGAACAGCGATTCGGCCACGAAATCGCGCGTGCCGGCCGGCACTTCGCCCGGAATGCCGTCGGTCAGCGCAAGTTCTGTGGCCGCATCGCCGTCGGGGATGGAAGGCTCGGCACCTTCCTCGATGTTCAGCACGACGACCAGCGCGAGCCGCCCGCCATTCGGCCATGGAATGTCGGGCGTGCGCCCCGCATGGCCTGAAAAATCCCTCACGCGATCTGCTGCTCGACCAGCGCGAGCAATTCGGCGTCGCGATGCGGCGGGCCGATCAGCGACAGCCCGATGGGCGCGCCCGCGACGGTGCCGGCCGGGATGCTGATTTGCGGCAGGCGACAGAGGCTCGCCACGCAAGTCAGTGCGAGGGTGGTGTCGCGAAAGGCGATCTGCGCCGGCAGGGGCGCATCGCGCAGGGGGGCGATGTCGTGCGTGGTCGGCAGCAGGATCACGCCATCCTCGCCGAGCAGCGTGGCGAGGCGCGCCGCAAGGGCTTCCCGGCGCACCCAGGCCTCCGCGATGGTGGCCTGCGGCACCGTGGCCGCCATGCGGATGCGATCCGCCACCAATGGCGACAGCCGCCGGCCCGGCGCCAGCGCCCAGCTGCCGTGCGTTGCGAACAATTCGCCCAATTGCAGCGGCCGGAAGGTGTCGAGCCAATGCGCCACACCTTCCGCGAACAGCGTCATCGGCGTGGCGCTGAAACGCGCGGCGGCGTCGCGCAGCGGCGCTCGCAACGCGGGTGCGGCGAAGGCGAAGGTATCCTCGGCCAGCAGGAAGTGCGGTGTGAAGGGGCGTGCGGCGCCGAAGAACGCCGCGCCCACGCGGCGCAGCAGCGCGGCATCGCGGGCCAGCCATCCGACCGTGTCGAAGCTCGGCGCCATTGGCATCAGGCCGGCGGTGGAGATGCGGCCATGCGTGGTGCGGATGCCGAACAACCCGCAGAAGGCAGCGGGCACGCGCACCGAACCGCCGGTATCGGTACCAAACGCGAAGTCGGTGAGACCCGCCGCGACGGCGGAGGCGGAACCGGAAGACGATCCACCCGGCACGCGGTCTGGCGCGGCCGGGTTGATCGGCGCGCCGTAATGCGGGTTCTCGCCGAACATCCCGCTGGCGAGTTCGTCCGTGTGCGTCTTGCCGATCAGCGTGGCACCGGCGGCGAGTGCCGGCAGCAGCGCACTCGCCGTGGAGAGCGCGATGGGCGCTTCCGCAAGCCGGTCCGGATTGCCCCAGCCGGAGCGCGTGCCCGCGACATCAAACAGATCCTTCGCCGCGAAGCTAAGGCCCGCCAGTGGGCCGGTGGACGCACCTTCCAAGCGCACATCGCCATGCGCGACGAAAGCGCTGCGCCGGGTGGTCTCGATGGTCATTCGGCGGCGGCGCGCTTCACGCTGCGCGGCAGATCGTAGGTGCCCAGGAAATCCTCCACCGCCCGCTTCGGCCCGGCCCAATCATGGAAGCGATAGGAATTGCCGCGGATCGCGAATTGCGGGCCGGAATAGAACATCTCGTATTGCAGATGCCGCGATCCGAATTCGCTGCCGATCGCGTCCCAAACCAGCTTCATCAGCTTCACGCGGCCTTCGCTGTCCGTCACCGGGCTGCGCTGGCTGGCGCGCACCATCTGCTCCACCTCGCCCCCGTCGAAATCGGCGATGGAGGAGGGCACCATGATCAACCCGCCGCCGCTGAGGCCGCGGATCGCCTCGATGAACTCCGGATAGGTGGTCTGCGCCAGCACCTGCGCGCTGACCAGCAGGCGGCGGTCGGGCACGAAGGTGCCCCGGAAATCCTCGCCGGCCACTTCCATCGCCACCACCAGCGCCTCGATCGCGCTGGCCTTGGCGGCGAGCAGGCCGAGTGTTTCCCGTGTTTGCGGGAAGCCCATTATGCCGTTGGTCTCGGCCACCTTGTGCGCGAGGCCGAGCAGGAAGCGCAGCTTCGCCGTCAGCCGCACGATGCACTGGTAGTTCTGCATCACATGCGCCCGCGTCTCATGCCATTGCGCCTGCATCATCCGCAGGTCGCGATGCACGAAGACGCGGTCCCACGGGATTTTCACATCGTCGAAGAACACCACCGCGTCGTTCTCGTCGAAGCGCGACGATAGCGGGTAGTCGAAGCCGCTGGTCGCGCCCGCTTCGTAGCTGCGGCGCGATGTCAGCTTGAGGCCGCGCGTGGCCAGCGGCGTGACGGCGGTGAAGGCATAGGGCTCATCGCCCGGCATCAGTGCCACGATGCCCGACACCATGATTTCGTTCGCCATGACGCCGGCCGTGGCCAGCATCTTGGCACCGCGGATGGTGATGCCGGCGCTGTCCTCATCCACCACCTGCGCCACCAGGTCGCGCCCCGGCTGGTCGCGCGCCTGCTTCGATTTGTCGGCCTGCGGATTGATGATGACATAGGCGAGCCAATGGTCGGCGCGGCGCGCCTCCGCGAAGTAGGCTTCCAGCGCCGCGGCGCGCCGCGCGTCGTAATCGCGGAAAACGTCGATGCCGGCCATGAAGCCCACGAAGGTGCTGGCCACATGGTCGGGGCTGCGGCCCATCATGCCGCAGGTCTGCGCCGCGATGCGTTCCATCGCCACGCGCTTGCGCACCAGTTCCGCATGGTTGCGCGGCTGCATCCAATGCAGGCCGACGCGCTTGCCGCCCGCTTCCACGAAGGTCAGCGCCTCCGGCGCCGCGCATTGCAGATCGTAGAGCGAGGCGGCGGAGGCGACGGCGCCGGAAAACGCCGGGTCTGTCGTCACATCCGCGACGCGGCGCCCATCGATGAACACGGCGCGCCCGTCTGCCAGGCTGCGCAGATGGTCGGCTCCGGTCTTCATCGCGTGTTCCCCTCGGCGGCCAGCGCCATCGATACCAGTTCGCGTTCGTCATAGGCGAGCAGCGCCGCGTGGTCCGCTTCCGCCTGTTCCAGGAACAGGTCGCGCGTAATGCCGCGCGCGATGCGTTCCACCGTCGGCCGCAGCATCGACACGCCGGCGGAGGAAATGGTGGAGGCGATGGCGCCGAAGCTGACGCTGCGCACCCGGCCGATCCAGGGTGCGGCGCCGGGCATGCGTTCGGTGAAGGAAAAATCGCCGGTCAGGTAGGGGAAGGCGCCGAGCCGCGCATCCGCATCCCCGGCCGGCGGCGTATAGCGGTCGCGCCACAGCGCGGCGTGCGGGGCGAGCTCGGCAAGTTCCGGGCGCAGCGTGAGGTCCACCACCATGCCGGTGCCGAGAATCAGGACATCCGCGCGGAAGGCGCCGCGCGGCGTCTCCGCCACGATGTCGCTGCCCTCCATGCGCAGGGCGTCGATCGGCGCGCTGGTGTGCACGCGGAATTGCGCGTGGCGTGCGCAGCGATTCCAGGTTTCCTGCGGCGGCGGCTGATTCATCGCGAACATCGTGCGCAGGAAGCGCCAGCGCAGCGCATCCGGCAACTCGCAAAAATGGTTCAGGAAGCCGGCATATTCGATCCAGCGATTGGGGTTCACACGCGGCATCTCGGTGCGGCGCGCGAGCAGATCGACCTGCGCCGCGCCATGCTCCAGCGCCGTCGCGGCATTGTCGAAGGCCGAGGCACCGGCGCCGAGCACGAGCAGGCGTTTTCCAGCGAGCCGCGTGAAATCGATCGGCTCGGCCGTGTGGGCGTAGCGATCCCGCGGCAGGCTTTCGCGCACGAAGGCGGGCACGGCCCAGGCGCCGTTGCTCTCCATGCCGTTCGCCAGCACCACATGCCGCGCCAGCAGGCGGCCGCGCGCGCCATCCGCGCTTTCGGTGGTCAACGCCACCAACCCATCCTGTGGTGCGATGGCGACCACGCGCGTTTCATGGCGGGTGGGCAGGTCGAGCTGCGCGGCCAGCCAGTTCAAATAGTCCTGCCAGGTCTCGCGCGGCAGCTTCGCCATGGCGTGCCAGGCTGCCTCGCCGAATTTCGCCTCCACCCAGGCGCGCACCGTCAGCGAGGGGAAGCCGAGATCGGGCCCCATGACGTGCTTCGGCGAACGCAGCGTCTCCATCCGCGCGAAGCGGCGCCAGATGCCGGCCTCGCCCGGCTTTTGGTCATCCAGCAGCAGGATGTTCGGGATTGCGGCCTGGCGCAGCGCGAAGCCGGTGGCGACACCATGCTGGCCGCCGCCGACCACGACCGCGTCGAACACAGGCCCGTCCGGGTGCGACACGGGCCGGACCCAGGGGCGCGCGGGGTAGCTGAGCGTGGCGATTTCCCATGCCGCGCGCGCTTCCAGCGCGGCAAGCCGGTCGGCGGTGCGGGGCGGTAGGGCGTCCATGGCGTTCATGTCCTGGCGACAAGGCGCGTCTCGAAGCGGGTGCGAAACGCCGGCGAGGTCGCCCAGGCCCCATTCTCGGGCTCGCCAGAGCATGGCGTTGATAGCCGATCCGATCCGAAGGGGGCAATCACGCCGCAACCTCTCGCAGGCAGGCGGGGACCAGCGCGCGGTCGCGCAGCAGCCAGGCACCGCCGCCCAGCACATGCACCAGGTCCAGCGCGCGCGTCGCCAGCAGCAGGCGTGGCAGCCATTCATCGGCGCGGGTGGTCACGAAGCCAGGGGCGCGCGGGTCGAAGGCGATGAGGTCGGCGTTGGCGCCCGGTTCCAGGCGATGGCTGCCCGTCGCCATCTCCAGCACCGCGGCCGGTTCTGGCCATTCGGCATCCGGCCTTCCGGCGCGGGGCAGCAGCAGCGCGAGCTTGGCGGCTTCCAGCATGTCCTGCGTGTCGTTGCTGCCGGGGCCATCCGTGCCGATCCGCACCGTCACGCCCCGCGCCCGCGCCCGCGCCACGGGGGCGATGCCGCTGCCGAGGCGCAGATTCGCCACCGGATTGTGCAGGAAGCGCGTGCCGGCGGCGGCCATGCGGTTGAGGTCGGTGTCCGACAGATGCACGCAATGGGCGTATTCCACGCTGTCCCCCGCGACGCCCAGCGCCTCCAGCGCCGCCACAGGTTCCTGCCCGAAGCGGGCCATGATGTCCGCGCGGTCCTTCGCCGTCTCGCAGACATGCAGGTGCAGGAAAGCCCCTGCGTCGCGCGCCAAATCCGCCAGGCCACGCAGCAGCGCATCCGAGCAGCGCTGCGGGGCGGAGGGGCCGAGGCCGATCTCGCACGCCATCGGCCGCGCGGCCAGCGCGGCGCGGGCAATGGCCAGCGCCTCCGCCGTGCTGGGCGGCGCGACGCTGGCGGTGGGGGAGGGCAGGTCGCGCAGCATCAGGGCCACGCGGGCGCGGATGCCGCCCTCGGCCCAGGCAGCGGCGGCCGTCCGCAGCGCCTCGACCGAGGGCGGGATCTGGCGGAAATGGTCGGTGACGGCGACGGCGCCGCCGCGGACGGCCTCGGCGGCCGAGATCAGCACGGCGCGGCGTATGGCGGCGGCGTCGAGCCCGTCCAGCCCCTCCGCATATTCGGCCGCCAGCCATGCATCGAGGCGCGCCATCGGTGCCCGGCCGCGGGCCAGCGCCTCCGGCGAATGGGTGTGGGCATTGACGAAGGCGGGCAGCAGCAGAAGGCCGGCGGCGGGGACGACCTCGGTATCCGGCGGCACCTGCGGCGCTGCGTCGATCGCGGCGATGCGGCCGGCCTGGACCAGCACGTCGATGCCCTTGCGCGGCAGCCAGTCGCCGCCGCCGGGCAGCAATGTGGCGCCTTGGAACAGGATCGGATGCGGGCAGGTCATGGGGCCCGGGTGAGCAAAAGCTGTGCCGGGTGGTGGAGGGTGCGCAGCCCCGCGTCAATTATAAACATATCCTTATACCTTGACGCGCTGCTTGGCGCCGCCGCCCCTCCGTGCTACCGCCACCCGCGAAGCGCAGCCCCGAGCCAGAGACGAGACCCCCAATGCCCGACGCACACGGCCAAGCCGACTACATCATCAAGGACATCTCCCTGGCCGGCTGGGGCCGCAAGGAGATCAACATGGCCGAGGACGAAATGCCCGGCCTGATGGCCGTGCGTGCCGAATACGGCAAGCAGCAGCCGCTGAAGGGCGCCCGGATCGCCGGGTGCCTGCACATGACGATCCAGACCGCCGTGCTGATCGAGACGCTGAAGCACCTCGGCGCCGATGTGCGCTGGAGCAGCTGCAACATCTTCTCGACGCAGGACCACGCCGCCGCCGCCATCGCCGCCGCCGGCACGCCGGTGTTCGCGGTCAAGGGTGAGACGCTGCCGGAATACTGGGATTATGTGCAGAAGACGCTGGAATGGGCGGATGGCGGCACGCCGAACGTCCTGCTGGACGATGGCGGCGACATGACGCTGCTGGTGCATTACGGCCTGCGCGCAGAACAGGGCGATGTCGCCTTCCTCGAAAAGCCGACCAATGAGGAAGAGGAAGTCTTCTACGCCCTCGTCAAGAAGCTGGTGAAGACCAAGCCGGGCTGGTTCGCCGAGCTCGCCAAGAACATCGTCGGCGTGTCGGAGGAAACCACCACCGGCGTGCATCGCCTGTACGTGATGGCGAAGGAAGGCAAGCTGCTGTTCCCGGCCATCAACGTGAACGACAGCGTCACGAAGTCGAAGTTCGACAATCTGTATGGCTGCCGCGAGTCGCTGGTGGACGCCATCCGCCGCGGCACCGATGTGATGATGGCCGGCAAGGTGGCGATGGTCGCGGGCTTCGGCGATGTGGGCAAGGGCTCCGCCGCGTCGCTGCGCAATGCCGGCTGCCGCGTGATGGTGTCCGAAGTCGATCCGATCTGCGCGCTGCAGGCGGCGATGGAGGGCTACCAGGTGGTGACGATGGAAGATGCCGCGCCGGTCGCCGACATCTTCGTCACCGCCACGGGCAATGTGGATGTGATCACCGCCGACCACATGCGCGCCATGAAGCATCGCGCCATCGTCTGCAACATCGGCCACTTCGACAGCGAGATCCAGGTCGCGGCGCTGCGCAACTACAAGTGGGATAACGTCAAGCCGCAGGTGGACGAGATCGAGTTCCCGAACGGCAAGCGCATCATCCTGCTGTCCGAAGGCCGCCTGGTGAACCTCGGCAATGCCACGGGCCACCCCTCCTTCGTGATGTCGGCCAGCTTCACCAACCAGACGCTGGCGCAGATCGAGCTTTGGGCGAACCCCGGCAAGTACGAGAAGAAGGTCTACGTCCTGCCGAAGCACCTGGATGAGAAGGTGGCGGCGCTGCATCTGGAAAAGGTGGGCGCCAAGCTCACCAAGATCACGCGGCAGCAGGCCGAATATATCGGCGTGCCGGAGCAGGGGCCGTTCAAGGCCGAGCAATACCGCTACTGATCGCCCGAGGCGGTCTCATACCGGGCGCACAAAGGTTTCACCTTTGTGCCCTCACGCGCCGGCGCTTCGCTTGGCTCGCTGCCCAAGCGGCGGGCTGCATTCGCGGCCTCTCCCGCTTCCAGCAGGCGCAGGTCGAACCTTCCTGCGCTTGGCGTTAGACCTGGGGAAGGGGTGGCATCCGGCCGGGTGCCACCCCTTTCGCGCGCTTCGGCCTTGCCGCCGGCCGCGCACCTGCCCATGATCCGGCCGCCGTGGGGGAGTGGTTGCGATGTGGCTCTGGGTCGTGCTGGTCATCATCTTCCTGATCCTGGTCGTGAAAAGCCTGATGGGCGCGCTGGAGGCGACCTCCAACCGGCCCGTGGCCTTCCTCGGCACGGTGGTCGATGGCCTTTCCATGCTCGCGATGACGGCGGGCATCTTCGGACTGCTGATCGCCCTGGTGTTGGGTGTACTGGCGGATCGCGGGCCGCGCCTGGCGGGCGACCAGCTCATGACCATGCTGGTCTGGAGCGGCGGGCTGATCCTGTTCGCCTTCCTGATGCTGGTCATTGGCAGTTATGTGCGGCGCATGGGACGCCGGCCGGTGGCGATCGCCCGGGGCCCGCGCGCGGCGCATTGAGTGCCGCGCGCGGCTGATGGTCGGGCATGAAGTCCATGCGCCCCGGCGCCTTGCCCGGTGCATCGGGGGGGAGTAGGAAACTGCGCCGGGGGCGTCGGCCCCTTGAAATCCCATAAAAACGTCATAACGAAACTTGAGGAAGTTAGATGGCCCGCAAGAAGATCGCGCTGATCGGCGCCGGCAACATCGGCGGCACGCTCGCCCATCTCATCGGCCTCAAGGAACTCGGCGACGTCGTCATGTTCGATGTCTTCCCCGGCGTCGCCGCGGGCAAGGCGTTGGATATCATGCAGTCCGGCCCGGTCGATGGCTTCGACAGCCACATGGTGGGGGCGGGCGATTATGGCGCGATCGCGGGCAGCGACGTGGTGATCGTGACCGCCGGCTTCCCCCGCATGCCGGGCATGAGCCGCGACGATTTGCTGACCAAGAATGCCGGCGTGATCGGCCAGGTTGCCGAAGGCATCAAGCAGCATTGCCCGGACGCCTTCGTGATCTGCATCACCAACCCGCTGGATGTGATGGTGTGGGTGCTGCAGCAGCGCTCCGGCCTGCCGGCGAACAAGGTGGTCGGCATGGCGGGCGTGCTGGACAGCGCGCGGTTCCGACTGTTCCTGGCGCAGGAATTCGGCGTGAGCGTCGAGGATGTGACGGCCTTCGTCCTCGGCGGCCATGGCGACACGATGGTGCCGCTGACGCGCTATTCGACCGTCGCCGGCGTGCCGGTGCCCGACCTCATCAAGATGGGCTGGACGACGCAGGAGAGGATCGACGCCATCGTGCACCGCACGGCGAATGGCGGCGGCGAGATCGTGAAGCTGCTCGAGCGTGGTTCCGCCTTCTACGCGCCGGCGGCCAGCGCCATCGCGATGGCGGAGAGCTACCTGCTCGACAAGAAGCGCGTGCTGCCCTGCGCGGTGATGCTGAACGGCGAATATGGCCAGAACGAGTTCTACGTCGGCGTGCCGGTCGTGATCGGCGCCGGTGGTGCGGAACGCATCATGGAAGTGCAGTTCACCGAGGCCGAGCAGGCCGCCTTCGACAAATCCTGCGACGCGGTGAAGAAGCTCATCGAGGATTTTCGGAAGCTCGGCGTCTGAACGCCGCCATTGTCGCCGCTGACCCGCAAGCCGGAGCCACCGCATGAACATCCATGAATACCAAGCGAAGGAGCTGCTGCGGCGCTACGGTGTCGCGGTGCTCGACGGCCATGTGGCCTGGACGGCCGAGGAAGCGGTGGCGGCTGCGCAAAAACTGCCAGGGCCGGTCTATGTGGTGAAGTCGCAGATCCATGCGGGTGGTCGCGGCGCCGGCCGCTTCGCGAACGACCCCAACGGCAAGGGCGGGGTGCGCGTGGTGAAGTCGCTGGACGATGTCCGCGCCGCCGCCGCCGCCATGGTCGGCCAGGTGCTGGTGACCAAGCAGACCGGCCCCGCCGGCAAGCTGGTCAGCCGCGTCTTCGTCGAGGATGGCTGCGACATCAAGCGTGAGCTGTATCTCGGCCTGCTGGTCGATCGCGAAACTTCGCGCGTCACCATCATGGCCTCCGTCGAGGGCGGGATGGAGATCGAGGAGGTGGCGGTGAACCACCCCGAGAAGATCCTGAAGGTCGCGATCGACCCCGCCGCCGGCATCTCCGGCTTCCACGCCCGCAAGCTTGCCTACGGGCTTGGGCTTGAGGGCAAGCAGGTCGCGAGCTTCCAGAAATTCGTGACGGCGCTGTACGGCGCTTTCATCGAGCTCGATTGCGGGATCGTCGAGATCAACCCGCTGGTCGTCACCGGCAAGGGTGAGATCGTGGCGCTGGACGCCAAGGTGTCCTTCGACGACAGCGCGCTGTTCCGCCACAAGGATCTCGAAGCGCTGCGCGACGACAGCGAGATGGATCCGAAGGAACTGGACGCCATCAACAACGACCTGAACTACGTGGCGCTGGATGGCGAGATCGGCTGCATGGTGAATGGTGCGGGCCTCGCCATGGCGACCATGGACATCATCAAGCTGTACGGATCGTCGCCGGCGAACTTCCTCGATGTCGGCGGCACGGCGAATGCGGCGCGCGTGACGGAAGCGTTCCGGATCATCACCTCGGATGCCAACGTCAAGGCCATTTTGGTCAACATCTTCGGCGGCATCGCCAAATGCGACATGATCGCGAACGGCATCGTGGAGGCGTCGAAGAACCTGTCGCTCAGCGTGCCGCTGGTGGTGCGGCTCGAAGGCACGAATGTGGACCTCGGCAAGAAGATCCTGGCCGAAAGCGGGCTTGCGATCATCGCGGCCGACAATCTTGCCGACGCCGCCCAGAAGGTTGTCGCCGCGGTTAAGGGGCACTGAGATGGCCGTTCTGATCGACGCCAACACGCGCGTCATGACCCAGGGCTTCACGGGCGCCCAGGGCACCTTCCATGCCAGCCAGGGCATCGCCTATGGCAGCACCTATGTCGGCGGCACGACGCCCGGCAAGGGCGGCACGATGCATCCGGAGCTCAATTTGCCGGTGTTCAACACGGTGGCGGAATGCGTGGATGCGACGGGCGCCAATGCCAGCGTGATCTACGTGCCGGCGCCCTTCGCGGCGGATGCCATCCTGGAAGCGATCGACGCCGAGATGCCGCTGATCATCTGCATCACCGAAGGCATCCCGGTGCTGGACATGGTCCGCGTCAAGCGCGCGCTGGATGGTTCGAAGTCGCGCCTGGTCGGGCCCAACTGCCCGGGTGTGATCACGCCGGATGGCTGCAAGATCGGCATCATGCCGGGGCATATCCATCGGAAGGGTTCGGTCGGCATCGTGTCGCGGTCCGGCACGCTGACCTATGAGGCGGTGGCGCAGACCACGGCGGCAGGGCTCGGCCAATCCACCTGTGTGGGCATCGGCGGCGACCCGGTGAAGGGCATGGATTTTCGCGACGTCCTCGAGCTTTTCCTGAAGGATGAGCAGACCGAATCGATCATCATGATCGGCGAGATCGGTGGGCAGGCCGAGGTGATCGGATCGGAATACCTGGCGGCCGAGAATTTCGGCCCGGGCAAGCCCAACAAGCCGGTGGTCGGCTTCATCGCCGGTGCCACGGCGCCCCCGGGGCGTCGCATGGGCCATGCGGGCGCGGTGATTTCGGGTGGCAAAGACACCGCGGATGCCAAAATGGATGCGATGCGCAAGGCGGGCATCCATGTCGCCGACAGCCCGGCTTCGCTGGGCTCGACCATGGTGAAGGCGCTGAAGCGCGGCTGAAGGATGTGGCGCCGGGCGCTGGTCCGGGGCCTGAGGGAAGGGTCGGACCATGGCCGGGGTTGATGTTCTCGCGAGTGCGATGTCGGGGGCGAATGCCACCTACCTCGCGGAGATGTATGCGCGCTGGGTGGAAAATCCTGGCCAGGTCGATGCCTCCTTCGCGGAGCTGTTCGCCGCGCTGAACGATGAGGCGCGGTCGGTGCTGACCGATGCCTCCGGCGCCAGCTGGGCGCCCCGCCTGCGCGGCGCCTTTGGGCCGGACCCCGAAGCGCCGCCGCCCGCCAAGAAGGGCGACAAGCCCGCCGCGGCCGCTCCTGCACCCGTCGGCGTGGACCGCGCGACGGCGCAGCGCGCGGTGCTGGATTCCATCCGCGCGCTGATGCTCATCCGCAGCTATCGCGTGCGCGGGCATCTGGAAGCGCAGCTCGATCCGCTCGGCCTCCAGAAGCCGAGCCCCCATCCGGAGCTGTCGCCGGCCACCTATGGCTTCACCGATGCCGACATGGACCGGCCGATCTTCCTGGATTTCGTGCTGGGCCGCGAATACGCGACGCTGCGCGAAATCCTGGCCATCTGCCGCGCCTCCTATTGCGGGTCGATCGGTACCGAGTTCATGCACATCCAGGACCCCGATCAGAAGGCCTGGATCCAGCGCCGGATCGAAGGCGCGCCCTGGCTCAGCGCCTTCGACGGCACATCGAAGCGCCAGATCCTGCAGCAGCTGACCGAGGCCGAGGGCTTCGAATCCTTTTGTGCCCGCAAATACGCGACAACCAAGCGCTTCGGGCTTGAGGGGGGTGAGTCCACCATCCCCGCCATCCAGTCGATCATCGAAGTGGTGGCCGCGCAGGGCGTGAACGAGATCGCCATCGGCATGGCGCATCGCGGGCGGCTCAACGTGCTGGTGAACGTGGTGAAGAAGCCCTATTCGGCCGTCTTCTCGGAGTTCCGCGGCAGTTCCGCGAACCCGGAGGATGTGCAGGGCTCGGGCGATGTGAAATATCACCTCGGCACCTCGACCGATATCGAGGTCGGCGGGCGCATGGTGCATCTGTCCCTGCAGCCGAACCCGTCCCATCTGGAAGCCGTCGATCCCGTGGTGATCGGCAAGGTGCGCGCGCGGCAGGACATGGCGGGCGATACCAAGGCGCGGCGCAGTGTCATGGGTATCACGCTGCACGGCGATGCCGCCTTCGCGGGCCAGGGCGTGGTGTATGAGACGCTGGCGATGAGCCAGCTGATCGGCTACCGCACCGGCGGCACGATCCACATCGTGACGAACAACCAGATCGGCTTCACGACGGTGCCGGCGCATGCCTATTCGGGCCTGTACTGCACGGATGTGGCGAAAAGCATCCAGATCCCGATCCTGCATGTGAATGGCGACGACCCGGAAGCGGTGGTGTTCTGCGCGCGCCTCGCCGCCGAATTCCGCATGACCTTCGGCGTCGATTTCGTGCTCGACATCGTCTGCTACCGACGCCACGGCCACAACGAAACCGATGAGCCGGCCTTCACGCAGCCGCTCATGTATGGCCGCATCAAGGAAATGAAGACGACCCGCACTTGGTATGCCGAAAAGCTGGCGCGCGAGGGCAGCGTGGACGCCGCCTCCTCCAAGGCGATGCTGGATGCCTTCTACGCCCAGCTGGAGGATGCCTTCCAGGCAGCGCAGAGCTTCAAGCCGAACAAGGCGGATTGGCTGGAAGGCCATTGGTCCGGCCTCAAGGCCGTGACGATCGGCGAGGAAGTGGAGCGCCTGCACGAAACCGCGGTCGGCCTCGACACGCTGCGCGAAGTGGGTGCCGCCCTGTCGCGCGTGCCGGCGGAATTCGGCGTGAACCCCAAGATCGCGCGGCAGCTCGAAGCCAAGAAGCAGGCGATCGAGACCGGCGAGGGGATCGACTGGGCCACCGGGGAGGCGCTGGCCTTTGGCACGCTGCTGCTGGAAGGCCATCGCGTGCGGCTTTCGGGTGAGGATGTGCAGCGCGGCACGTTCAGCCACCGCCACGCCTATCTGATCGACCAGGTGACCCAGGCCGAATACGTGCCGCTGAACAACATCCGCGCCGGCCAGCCGCGCTTCGAGGCGTTCAATTCGCTGCTGTCCGAATTCGGCGTGCTCGGCTTCGAATACGGCTACACCCTGGCCGACCCGCGCACGCTGGTGTTGTGGGAAGGCCAGTTCGGCGATTTCGCCAATGGCGCGCAGGTCATCATCGACCAGTTCATCGCGAGCGGTGAGACGAAGTGGCTGCGCATGTCCGGCCTCGTGATGCTGCTGCCGCATGGCTATGAGGGCCAGGGGCCGGAGCATTCCTCGGCGCGGCTGGAGCGCTATCTGCAGCTCTGCGCCGAGCGGAACATGCGCGTCGGCAATCTGACGACGCCGGCCAATTACTACCACGCGCTGCGCCGGCAGATGCGTGCGAACTACCGCAAGCCGCTGGTGCTGATGACGCCGAAATCGCTGCTGCGCCACAAGCTGGCCGTCAGCCCGCTGGCCGATTTCGCGCCGGGCAGCACCTTCCAGTATGTGATCCCGGAGGTCGATGCGATCGCGCCGGAGGACCAGGTGAAGCGCGTGGTGCTGTGCACCGGCAAGGTCTATTACGATCTGCTCGCGGAACGCCGCAACAAGGGCGTGAAGGACGTGGCGCTGATCCGCATGGAGCAGCTCTATCCCTTCCCGAAGGGCAGCCTGGGCAAGGCCCTTGCCCCGTATCGCAACGCCGAAGTGGTCTGGTGCCAGGAGGAGCCCGAAAATATGGGCGCCTGGACCTTCCTCGATCGGCGGATCGAGGGCGTGCTGCGGGAGATCGATATCGCCGCGAAGCGCCCCACCTATGTGGGCCGCATCGAGGCCGCCAGCCCGGCCACCGGCTTGGCCAAGGTGCATGCACAACAACAGGAAGCCCTGGTGCGCGAAGCGCTCGGCCTGAGCTGAGCGGCGCGGCAGGAAAGAAGGCAGACCCAATGACCGAGATCGTGGTGCCCCCCTTGGGCGAGAGCGTGTCCACCGCCACGGTGGCCCGCTGGCTGAAGAAGATGGGCGAGAGCGTGGCGGCGGATGAGCCGCTGGTGGAGCTTGAGACCGACAAGGTCACGGTCGAGGTCAATGCGCCGAGTGCGGGCGTGATCGACAGCATCGCCGCGCAGGAAGGCGCCGAGGTGGTGCCCGGCGCCGTGTTGGGCAGCATCGGTGCCGCTGGCGCCGCCACGAAGCCCGCGCCCGCCGCTGCCGCCGCACCTGCGCCCGCACCGGCTTTGGCGCCGCCCGCACCCCCCGGCCCGGTCGCGCGCCCCGGCGAAGGCCTGGCGCATGGCCCGGCCGCGACCAAGGCGATGGCCGAAGCCGGCGTCACGCCGGATGCGATCGGCGCCGGCAGCGGCAAGGATGGCCGCGTGACCAAGGGCGATGTGCTCGCCTTCCTCAGCACGCCAGCACCCGCGGCCCCCGCCCCGGCGGCGAAAGCCCCCCGCGCGGCCGATGCCGGCGAGGAACGCGTGAAGATGACGCGCCTGCGCCAGACCATCGCGCGCCGCCTCAAGGAAGCCCAAAACACCGCCGCGATGCTGACCACCTTCAACGAGGTGGATATGGGCGCCGTCATGGCGCTGCGCGCCGAATACAAGGACGTGTTCGAGAAGCGCCACGGCGTGAAGATCGGCTTCATGTCCTTCTTCGTGAAGGCCTGCGTCGCCGCGCTCAAGGAATTCCCCGCCGTCAACGCCGAGATCGACGGCGATGAGGTGGTCTACAAGCACCATGTGCATATGGGCATCGCGGTCGGCGGCCCCTCTGGCCTGGTCGTACCCGTGATCCGCAATGCCGATGATCTGTCCTTCGCGGGGATCGAGAAGGCGGTGTCGGATTTCGGCCGCAAGGCCCGTGACGGCGCGCTCAAGCTGGACGACCTGACGGGCGGCAGCTTCACCATCACCAATGGCGGCATCTATGGGTCGCTGATGTCCACGCCGATCCTGAACCCGCCGCAATCGGGCATCCTCGGCATGCACAAGATCCAGGACCGCGCGATGGTCGTCGGCGGCAAGGTGGACGTGCGGCCGATGATGTACCTGGCGCTGAGCTACGACCACCGGATCGTAGACGGCAAGGAAGCGGTCAGTTTCCTCGTGCGCGTCAAGGAAAGCATCGAGGATCCGCGGCGGCTGATGCTGGAGGTCTGACGCCTCCCGCCCATGCTGATCCTCGCCTTCGGCTTCCTTGCCCTCTCTGCCGTCCTCGAATTCCGTGCCCGCGCGGAAGCGGCGCAGGAGGGGCTGCGGATCGACCGCACCTGGTCGCGCATCGGGCAGGCGGCGGGGGTGGTCGGGGTGATCGGGCCGCTGGTGGTGATGGCGCGGGTGGGCATCGCGGAGGGCGCGGGCGCCTATCTCATCGGGATGGTCTTCGCCTTTCTCGGCGGCCTCACGCCCCGCCAGCATTGGCCTCTGGTGTCGGTGGGCGCGGGCGTGTTCGGGCTTGGATTGCTGCTGGGCGCCATGCTGGCCTAACCCCGCAGCGGGATCATCACCGCGGTCAGCCATTCGGTTGGCGGCAGGCTGCGCGGGTCGTTGAGGTAATCCTCCCGCGCCGGCTGGTCGGCCGGTTCCTCGCCGCTGGTCGGCAGCCATTCGCGATACAGCCAGGTGTAGGCAGCCTCCAGCTCCGCATAGGGGCCCTGGAACACAAGGCGTGCCACGCGGCTGGCAGGCAGATCGACCACCGCGACGCCTTCGCTGGCCTCTACCTCCGGCCCCACCGTCATCCCGGCATCGGAGCGCAGCGCGGCTTCCGGCACGCTCACCGGGTCGTCGTGATACAGCGCGATGAAGCGCGTCTCCGGCCCGATCAGCCGGCGGGCGGCCGCCCAGGCGGAGAGCCGGTCATAGACCGGGCCGATCAGGTGATAGGGGCCGCGATGGCGCAGCACCGCCAGGCGCAAGGCCTGTTCCTGCGTGATTTCGACCGCGAACATGGGGGTCTCCGGGCTGGGTTTGGGGGGCAGCAGGCGCGCGCCGATGCCCCCCGCGCGGCGATAGGCGGCGGGCGGCACGCCATGCGCCGCGCGGAACACTCGCGTCAGGGCGGCGGCACTCCCGTAACCGCAGTGCCGCGCCACCTCCGCCACCGGCCAATCCTCCCGTAGCAACAGGGTTGCGGCGCGGGATAGGCGTTCGCGGGCCAGCGTCTCGGCCGGCGTCTCGCCAGTCAGTTCCCGGTAGATGCGGTGGAAATGGAAGGGGCTGAAGGCGGCGGCATCGGCCAGCTCCTCAAGGCTGCGCGTGCGCGCTGGGTCGGCGGCGATCAGCGCCATGGCGCGGGCGATGCGGCGGCCATAGTCGAGGCGGGTGCTGGGTTTCAGGTTCTGCATGGACTCAATGTGCTGCATCCCGGCTTGATCGCGCTTGCGAAACCGCCACGCTTGAACCGGCGCATCGGCCCTGTATGGTCCGGCCCGATCAAGAAAGGCTCTTGCGAAGATGTCCGACAGTTTCGACGTGATCGTCATCGGCGCCGGCCCCGGCGGCTATGTCTGCGCCATCCGCGCCGCGCAGCTCGGCATGAGGGTGGCCTGCGTGGAGAAGCGCGCCACACTCGGCGGCACCTGCCTGAATGTCGGCTGCATCCCCTCCAAGGCGCTGCTGCAATCCTCCGAACATTACGAGGAAGCGCTGCACAAGCTGGCCGACCACGGCGTGAATGTCGGCAGCGTGTCGCTCGACCTCGGCAAGATGCAGGCCCGCAAGGGCGAGGTCGTGGGCGCCAACGTCAAGGGCATCGAATTCCTGTTCAAGAAGAACAAGGTCACCTGGCTGAAGGGCGAAGGCCGGGTGGTGTCGCCGGGCCAGGTCGAGGTCGCCGGCACCACCTACGGCGCGAAGCACATCGTGATCGCCACGGGCAGCGAGAGCATTCCGCTGCCGGGCGTGCCCGTCGATGAACAACGCATCGTCACCTCCACCGGTGGTCTCGAACTGGCTGCCGTGCCGAAGCATCTCGTGGTGATCGGCGGCGGCTATATCGGCCTGGAACTGGGCAGCGTCTGGCGGCGCCTCGGCGCCGAGGTCACGGTGGTGGAATTCCTCGACCGGCTGGTGCCGAGCATGGACCTTGAAGTCGGCAAGATGTTCGAACGCGTGCTTGGCAAGCAGGGCATCAAGACCAAGCTCCGCACCAAGGTCACCGGCGCCACAATCCACGATGCTGGCGTGACGCTCTCGGTGGAGCCCGCCGCCGGCGGCGCGGCCGAGACGATCGAGGCCGATGTCGTGCTGGTCGCGATCGGTCGCCGCGCCTACACCGAAAGCCTGGGCCTGGCAGAGGCCGGCGTCGCGCTGGATGAACGCGGCCGCGTGCAGGTGGATGGCCACTACGCCACCAATGTCCCCGGCATCTGGGCCATCGGCGATGTCATCGCCGGCCCGATGCTGGCCCACAAGGCGGAGGAAGAAGGGGTGGCCCTGGCCGAAATCCTGGCCGGCCAAAAACCGCACCTGGATTACGGGATCATCCCCGGCGTCGTCTACACATGGCCCGAAGTCGCCAGCATCGGCGAGACCGAGGAACAGCTGAAGGCCCGCGGCGTCGCCTACAAGGTCGGCAAGTTTCCCTTCCTGGCGAATGCTCGCGCCCGCGCCATGGGCGATACGGAGGGCTTCGTGAAGATCCTGGCCGATGCCACGACGGACCGTGTGCTGGGCGCCCACATCATCGGCCCGGATGCCGGCACGCTGATCGCCGAGATCGCCATCGCCATGGAATTCGGCGCCAGCGCCGAGGATGTGGCGCGCACCTGCCACGCCCATCCCTCGCTGAACGAGGCGGTGAAGGAAGCGGCACTGGCCGTGGCGGGGCGGCCGCTGCACATCTGATCAAGTATCTCGGCTCCAAAAAGGCGCTGCTGCCGCAGATCCTGCGCGTGGTGGGGGCCGCGGCCGGCGAGGATGCGCTGGTGGCCGATCTGTTTTCGGGCTCGGCGCGCGTCGCCCATGCGCTGAAGGCGGCGGGTTGGCGGGTGGTGGCGAACGACCAGCTGGCCTTCGCGCATGCGCTGGCCGCCGGCACGGTGCAGGCCGATGCCGAGCGCTGGGCGCGGCCGGCGGCGCGTATCCTGCGCGACCTGTCGCGCCTGCCCGCGGCGCCGGGCTGGTTCACCGCCACCTACGCCGAACAGGCGCACTACCTCCACCCGGTCAATGCCGGCCTGCTGGAAGCGATGCGGGAGGCGATCCTGCGCCTGGACGTCGAGCCGGAGCTGGAGGCCGTGCTGCTCGCCGCACTCCTGCAGGCGGCGGACCGCGTGGACAGCACGGCGGGCCACCAGATGGCCTTTCTCCGGGCACTCGCCCCGCGCGCCTGCAAGCCGCTGGAGTTGCGCCTGCCGGAATTGCTGCCGCGCCCCGCTTCCGGCGCCTGCCAGGCGATCTGCGCCGATGCGCTGGACCTGGCAGCGGGGCTCGATTGCGCCGTCGCCTATCTCGACCCGCCCTATGACCAGCACGCCTACCTGTCGAACTACCATCTGTGGGAAACGCTGGTGCGCTGGGACCGGCCGGACACCTATGGCCGCGCGGCCAAGCGCGCCGATTGCCGCACCCGGCGCAGCGCCTTCAACAGCCGTGCCAGCATCGGCCCCGCCTTCGCCACCCTGGTGGACCGGCTGCGCGCGCCGACGCTGGTGGTGTCCTTCGGGGCGGAGGGTTTCCTCGCGCGGACGGAGCTGGAGGCCGCGCTGTCGGCCCGGCGCTACCTGCATGTGCTGGAAGTGCCGCATCGCCGCTATGCGGGCACGCGGCTTGGCATCCACAACGCGGCCGGCATCGCGGTGGGCACGCCGGGGCCGGCCGGCACGACCGAGCGGCTTTATGTCGCCAGCACCCGGCGGCTCGACCTGTCCTGGGCTGGAAGCATGACAGCCAGTTCACCATCTGCGCTGGCATGATGGAGTATCGCCCTTCCTTCCGCCGCAAGCTTGCCGGGTGGTCGCTGATGACGGTGGGTGTCGCCGGCCTGGTGCTGCCGCTGCTGAACGGCACGCTGTTCCTGGTGTTCGGCATGTTCGTGATGCGCCACCAGTATCGCTGGGCCAATCGCGGCATCGCCTGGTCCGAACGACGCTGGCCCTGGATGATGGGCAAGGTGGAACAGATGGAATCCGGCATGGTCCATCGCATGCGCGCCCTCCGCAGGGGCTGAGCCCTTCCCTGGCCGACCGGCGCGGTCCACGCTTCCAGAATGATGCGCGTCGCCGTCGCGCTCGGCGTGGCGCAAACCATCGCCTGGGCCTGCACCTACTACCTGCCCGCCGTGATCGCCGCGGAGGTGGCGGCCGAGCTCGGCCGGCCGCTGTTCGAGGTGGTGGCCGCCTTCTCCGCCGCCCTGCTGGTCGCGGGGCTGACGGCGCCGCGGATCGGCCGCGTGATCGAGGTGCGGGGCGGGCGGGGCGTGCTGGCGATCTCGGCCGGGGTGCTGGCGTTGGGCCTGAGCCTGCTTGGCCTGCTGCCGGGCTATGGGGGGTGGCTGCTGGGCTGGCTGGTCACCGGGCTCGGCATGGCGATGGGCCTGTACGACGCGGCCTTCAGCAGCCTCGGCCGGCTGTACGGGCAGGGGGCACGGCGCTGGATCACGGTGGTGACGCTGTTCGCCGGCTTCGCGAGCACCATCGGGTTTCCCGTGGGCGCATTGTTGCTGCCGGAACTCGGCTGGCGCGGCCTCTGCCTGTTCTACGCGGCGCTGCACCTGGCGGTGGTGCTGCCGCTTTATCTCGCCTTCGTGCCGGCGATGGGGGAAGCGGCGCCGGCCAAACCGAAGCCCGCTGCGCTGCCGGAGGAAGCAGCGGCGGAAGCGGCATGGGCACGGCGCACCTTCTGGCTGCTGGCGGGCTTCTTCACGCTGCGCTCCATCATCTCCTCGGTGTTCGCCGTGCACCTTATCGTGCTGCTGCAGGCGCTGGGCCTTGCGGTGGCGGCCGCCGTCGGCATCGCGGCGGCGGTGGGGGCGGCGCAGGTGGGCGGGCGGGTGCTGGAATTCACACTGGGGTCGAAGACCCACCCGCTGACCGTGGCGCGCTGGGGGGCGGTGCTGCTGCCCGCCGGCGCGCTGGCGCTGCTGCTGGCGGGGCCGGTGGCGGCGCTGCCCTTTGCGCTGGCCTATGGCACCAGCAACGGCATCCTGACCATCAGCCGCGGCGCCGTGCCGCTGGCCCTGTTCGGGGCGCAGGGCTACGCGGTGCGCATGGGCAGGCTTGCGATGCCGATCCTGATCGCGCAATCCCTGGCACCCACGGCGACCGCGCCGCTGGTCGAGGATTTGCCCGCGATGGCCGTGTTCGGCCTGGCCGGCGTGGTGGCGCTGGTGGCGCTGGCCTGCCTGTGGCTGGTGCGGCCGCGCGCGCCCGTCACCCCTTCGCGGTCACCGGCACCGCCGCCCCCGTGACGCCGGACGCCGCATCCGACAGCAGGAAGGCCATCACCGCCGCCACCTGCGCCGGCTGCACCCAGAGCGTGGTATCGGCATCCGGCATCGCCGCGCGGTTCGGCGCGGTATCCAGCGTGCCGGGCAGCACCGCGTTCACGCGCAGCCCCGCCGCCTTCACCTCCTCCGCCAGGCTCTCCGTCAGCCGCAGCACGCCGGCCTTGGCGGCGGCATAGGCGTGCATGCCGGCACCGCCGCGCAGCCCGGCCATGGCGCTGATCGCCACCAGCGCGCCCTGCCCGGCGGCGCGCATCGGCGGCACGGCGGCGGCGAAGATATTGGCGGTGGTGGTCACGTTGATGCGCTGCATGTCGGCGAACAGCGCGAGGCCGCTTTGGTCCAGCGGCGCCATGGCGAAGCCGCCCACCGTATGCCCCACGCCATCCAGCCGGCCGAACTTTTGCAGCGTCTGGCCCACCGCCCAGACGCAGGCGGAGGGATCGGTCAGATCGACGCCAGGCAGCGGCAGATGCGCGCCGGGGTCGGGGAAGGTGGCGATCAGCGCCTCCAGCGGCGCCGCCATGCGATCCACCGCGGCGATCCGCCAGCCCTGCGCCGCGAGCACGGCCGAAAGGGCGCGCCCGACATTGCCGGCCGCCCCCGTGACCAGCGCGACCGGGCCCGACGCTGACATCTTCTTAACCATGGGACTCTCCAAGCAGTCGGCCGAGGATTCCCAGGGCCAGGAATACGAACAGCGTTCGCAGCAGCAGGTCGAGCTGCCACAGGCCAAGCCAGGCGATGCCGATCCCGGCCAGCATCCAGGCCGGCCAGACGAGGCCGAGCGCCAGCAGGGTGAACAGGGCGCCCCTCATGGTGGGGCTGCACGGAACAGCAGGATATTGCCGCGCCGCTCCACCTGGCCCTCCAGCGTCACGCGCTGGGCGGTCAGGGCGCGGAATTCGGGCCAGGGATTGCCGCCCGCGGCATCGGCCAGCAGCAGGAAGGCATGGCCGGCGACGGGGGCTGTGGGCACGAACACCGCCGGCAGCCCACCATCGATGCACAGCACCGCGCAGGCACGATGCGCGAGGCCGAGCCCCGGTCGCATGCCGCCGGCGGCGCATTTGCCGTCACAGATTTCGCCACTGATCCGCCAGCGTCCGAGATCGGTCACGGCGGGCGGCGGCACAGCGCCTTCTGCCGGCACGGGCGGCGCGGTGAGCACCAGCATCTCGAGCGTGCCGCGGCGCAGGACGAAGCCCTCGGCGGCGATGCTGCGCCCGAGCAGCGCAGCGTCGATGCCCGGCCCCTGCTTGCCATCGCCGGACAGCATCAGCGTGCGCCCCCCCGGCAGGTGCAGCAGCGGCACCGGGCCCGGCGCCAACAGGCCGGTGACTGCGGCCTCGGTCGGCAATTCGGGCAAATCCGGCACGCCGGGCACGCTGCCGAAATCCGGCGGCACCGCATCCCGCGCGGCGATGCCGAGGCCAAGGCCGAGCGCCGGCAGGCCGAGGCCGACCGCCAGCGCCATGCCGGCAAAGCGGGACGGCAGCCGGTTCATCCAGCCGACGAAGAAGGGGGTCATGCCGGCGGCACCGGCGTGCCCGGCGGGTTCGGGCGCGGGTCCAGCAGCAGCCGGCCGCCCTGGCGGCGAAGCTGGTAGGTCGGCAGCTTTTCGTTGTAGGGCGGCGGCGCGCAGCCATCCGCCAGGCGGTATTGGAAGCCGTGCCAGGGGCAGGTGATGCAGCCATCCACCACGCTTCCCTCGCCGAGCGGCCCGCCCTGATGCGCACAGCGGTTGGACACGGCGTGGAAGCGCCCCTCATGCCGGAAGATCGCGACCGCTTCCGCACCGGGCGGGCGGATGATGCGCGCTTCGCCTTCGGGGATGGCATCGGCGGGGCCGGCATCGAGCCAGGGTGCGCCGGGGTGCGGCGGCGCGGTCGCCGCTTCCTCGCGCCAGGCGGCGATCCCGGCGGCCAGGTGCAGCGCGAGCAACACGGCCGCGGAGGCGGCGACGACGATCGCCAGCGGGCTCAGCCCCTCATTCTGCAACTGCCCGAAGGCGACATGCGCGACGATCAGCGCATAGGCCAGATAGACCAGCAGGTGCAGCGCCTTCCAGACCGGCGGCGTCAGATAACGCAGCCAGAAATCATGGCTGGTGGCGGCCAGCGCGAACAGGATCAGCAGCGCCCCGAGCCCCAGCGGCACCACCGGCAGGCCATGCGCGGGCTCGGCGGTCAGCAGGGCCACGAAGCTCGGCGTCGGGCTGAAGGCGAAATACCAGTCGAGCGCCGCCATGGCGTGCGACAGCGCGACCAGGAAGGTCACGACGCCGAGATGCCGGCGGTTGTAGAGCAGCGGCAGGAAGCGCCGGTCGAGCCGCGCCAGTGGGCCGATGCCGAGCGTGAAGGTCAGCAGCAGGAAGGCGCAACTGCCGAAGGCCTTCATCATCAGCGTCGGCCCATCCACGGCGCGCGCGGAATCCTGCAGGCCGGGCGCCAGCCACAGATACGCCAGCAGATAGCCGACGACGCCCAGGACCAGCACTGCATCATAGACGATCTTGGCGCGGTTCCAGCCGACCGGCAGGTGGCGCGCGCTCATGGGGGGGCGATCCGCAACGGCGCGTCGGCCGGACCGGGGCGCGCCAGCACCGCGATGGTCAGGATCGCCGGCAGCAGCAGCGCGAGCAAAGCCCAGGCCGCCAGATGCGCGTATCGCAGGCGCCGCATCGTTCAGCGCGCATCCGTGGTGAGGCGCCAGGCGACCAGCGGCCACAGCAGGATCAGGCCCGGCAGCAGCAGCGGCCGGAAGGCGTGCGCGCCGCACGCCGCCGGGTCCGCACGCTCGATCCGGAACAGCAGGAAGCCGACGCCCAGCATCAGGCCGGCGGCCATGTAGACCTGCACGGCAAGGATCACGAGCGTGGCGAGCGTCATGCTCATGTCATCGACCACCCATGGCTGACATTCAGCGACTGTCCCGTCATGGCGTTGGTGCGCGCCGCTGCAAAGAACAGCACGGCCTGCGCCACGTCGTCCACTGTCGTGAATTCGCCATCGACCGTGTCCTTCAGCATCACGTCGCGGATGACGGCCGCTTCCGAGATGCCGAGTGCCGCCGCCTGTTCCGGAATCTGCTTTTCCACCAGCGGCGTGCGCACGAAGCCCGGGCAGATGGTGTTGGCGCGCACGCCGTGCTTCGCCCCTTCCTTCGCGACAACCTTCGCCAGCCCCATCAGCCCGTGCTTCGCCGTGACATAGGCGGCCTTCAGCACGGAGGCTTCCTTGGCGTGCACGCTGGCGACATAGATGATGCTTCCCCGCCCGGCTTCGTACATCGGGCGCAGGCATGCGCGCGTCGTCAGGAACGCGCCATCGAGGTGGATCGCCATCATCTTCCGCCAATCCGCCAGCGGAAAGGCATGCAGCGGATGCACGATCTGGATGCCTGCATTGCTGACCAGGATATCGAGCCGCCCGAACGCCGCGAGCGTCGCCGCCACACCCGCCTCCACCGCTTCCTCGTTGCTGACGTCCATCGCGACCGCGATCGCCTCATGCCCGGCGTCGCGCAGTTCCGCCGCCGCCGCTTCCGCCGCCGCCGCATTCAGGTCGGCGATGGCGATGGCCGCACCCGCGCGCGCCAGATGCCATGCGATGCCGCGGCCGATGCCACTCGCAGCACCGGTGACCAGCGCCACCTGCTCCTGCACGTTCATGGTCATTCGCCCCCCAGCGCCAGCCGCGCCGCGCGCATGCGTTCGCCGGCGACATCGAAGGTGCGCGCGCCCGCCATCTCCGGCATCGGCGCCAGCCAGGGCGAGGCGATCAGCGTCTCCAGCGCATCGGCATGTCCCTGCGCCCAGCGTTCCTTCATCGTGGCGCGGCTGAATTCGTAGTCCTTCGACTGTCCCTCCATCCGTTCCGGCCGATAGATCAGCTGCGCGATATCCATGGTCGTCACGCAGCCGAAATTATATAGGAACCGGCCCTCCGGCGTGTTCCGCAGCTCCTCCGGCAGCTTGTCCCAGAGCGTGTTGATGTTGTGCCGCACGTCGTGCATCAGCCGCGCCGTTTCCGTCGTGACGCGCGTGCGGCTGGAATAGCGGATGTCCTTCTCCCGCTCCTGCACGGCATCCAGCGTGGTGGGCACCTGGCCGCGCGCGTGGAAGACATCCACCTGGAAGGTCAGGCGCGACCGGCGCGGCACCTTGTTCAGCACGTAGTGCAGCGGCGTGTTCGAAACCAACCCGCCATCCCAGTAGTATTCGCCGTCGATCTCCACGGCCGGGAAGCCCGGCGGCAGCGCGCCGCTGGCCATGACGTGTTCCGGGCGGATCGTCATGTCGAGGCTGTCGAACCAGGCGAAATTGCCGGTGCGCACATTCACGGCCCCCACCGCAAGCCGCGTCGTGCCGGCATTGATGCGGTCGAAATCGACGAAGGCCTCGAGCGTGCCGCGCAGCGCCGCGGTGTCGTAGAAGCTGGTGGGCTTCTCGCCGAACAGCCAGGTGGCCGCGGGGCGCGGCGCGAAGAAGCCGGCCTGGCCGAACATCAGCGCCGCCGTGCTGGCGGCCTGGCGGCGCTGCGTCGGCAGGCCGGCGAAGGCGGTGTCGAGCCAGGACAGCCAGGGGCCCGGCGGCGCCGTCACCGCTTCCCAGAAGCCGCGCAGTTTCTCGACGCGATGTTCCGGCGCATTGCCGGCGATGATCGCGGCGTTGATGGCGCCGATCGAGATGCCGGCGACCCAGTCGGGCAGGTATTCGCTCTCGGCCAGGGTCTCATAGACGCCGGCCTGGTAGCTGCCGAGCGCCCCGCCGCCCTGCAACACCAGCCCCACCATCTTGTCGTAGCTTTTCGGCCGCTTCGGGATGGCTTGCGGCCCGAGCGAGAGCGCGGGCGCCCCCTGCGGGCTGGCCCCGTTCGTGTCTGGCATGGGTTTCACCTGTCTCATCCTTGCTGGCGCGGAGCTTCCGCCGCCCGCTCGGCCGATGGCCAGTGAAACCTGCGCATGCATTCGATGCGCCCGGTGAATTGCGCGGGAGGCGTCAGCGACCGCGGAAGACCGGCGCGCGCTTCTCGACGAAGGCGCGCGCAGCCTCGCGGAAATCCTCCGTGTAGGGGAAGCCCGAAGCGGCCTCGCGCTGCGCCCCCGTGATCGGCAGCGCGCCGCGCAGTTCCTGCAACGCGCGCTTGTGATAGCGGTTGGCCAGCGGTGCGCCTTCCGCGATGCGCAGCGCCATCGCCATGGCCTCGGCCTTCACCTGGTCATCGGGCACCAGGCGCGACAGCAGGCCCTTCGCGTAGGCTTCCTCGCCGGTGAGGACGCGGCCTTCGATCAGCATCTCGCAGGCCACGGCATAGCCCACCGATTGCAGGATCGGGTCGAGCTCATCATAGGCGTAGTAGATGTTGAGGCGGCGCGCCGGGATGCCGATGCGCGTCGCCGGCCCGCCCACCCGGAAATCCGCCATGGTGGCGATGCCCGCACCACCGCCCATGGTCCAGCCGCGGCAGGCCGCCACCACGGGATGCGCGCAGCTGCGGATGGATTGGAAGCTGCGGCCGATCTCCCGCCCATAGATCGCCTCGCGCTCCGGCGTGCCGCGTTCCGTGGCGAAGGCGGCGATATCGGCGCCGGCGGACAGCGCGTCCTCGCCCGCGCCCTCGATCACCACGCAGGCAAGCGATTCGTCGGCGCTGAACGCCTCCATCGCCTCGGCCAGCGCGATCCACATCGGCAGGTCGAGCGCGTTGCGCTTGGCCGCGCGGTCGATCAGCACGCGGCCGATGCGGCCCTCAAGGGTGGCGACGATCAGGGGGTGGGGCATCAGGCGGGTTTCCGTGCGGCGAGGATGCGATATTGCACATGGCCATCGGTCTGCAGCGACTCCAGCAGCAGCCCGCCGATCTCCGCCTCGGCCCGCACGCCGAAGCCGAACAGGCGGGGGATGGCCGCGCGGCGATCGAGGTCGCGGATGCGGGGCAGCACGGCGTCCAGCGCGCGCACGCGGAGCAGCGGGTTGAGGTCGCGCTCCGCCACCAAGGCCAAGCCCGCTGCGTGCAGATGCGCGATCCAGCCATCGCGCGTCGGCGCCACCGGGCAGCGCCAGAACGCCTTGAAGCGCGCCAGCCGCGCGGCCGCTTCGGGGGGCATCGCCGGCACGGGCATGTCGTCCACGATCACCAGATGCCCGCCTGGCGCCAGCGCCGTGGCCAGGGTGCGGATGGTGTGCGCGGGATCGGCGCTGTGGATCAGGCTTTCGATCCCATAGGCCAAATCGTAGGTGCCGGGGGGCGTGGCATCGTAGCTGCCGACGATGATCCGCGCGCGATCCGCGAGGCCGCGCGCCGCGACCTCCGCCATGCCGCGCTCGGCCTGGACGGGCGACAGGGTCAGGCCGGTCCAATCCCCGCCGAGGCGCGGTGCGAGGTCGAGGATGCTGGCGCCATAGCCGCAGCCGGCATCCAGCGCGCGCGGCGAAGCGGGCAGCGCCAGCCCCTCCAGCATCAGGCGATGGATCACCAGGGGAGAGGGCGGGCCGCCATCGGGGTCGGCCAGGGCGCGGTGCACCGGGATGGCGCCATGCCCTTCCTCCGCCCGCTTTTCGGAGAACCACGAAAGGCGATCGAGCCAGCGATAGTAGCGGGCGACGCGCGCCGCCTGGCGGGCGGAAGCTGCGGGCAGATCGGTCATGTCGGTCGTCGCCATCCGTGATGCTCGGCCGCACGCGGCGCAACGCGACCGGCGTGCGGCCGGCCAAAGGGCGCCGGGCCCATGCCGCTCAGCGCGTCGGCCGCGGCGGCGTCACGCCGTAATCGTAGAAGCCGCGGCCGGTCTTGCGGCCGAGCCATCCGGCCTCGACATGTTTCCGCAGGATGCCGGCGGGGCGGTATTTGGAATCGCCCATGCCGGCATGCAGCACCTCCATGACGGACAGGCAGGTGTCGAGCCCGATGAAATCCGCGAGCTCCAGCGGCCCCATCGGATGGTTGCAGCCGAGCTTCATGGCGGTGTCGATGCTGGCGACATCGCCGACCCCTTCCTGCAGCGCGACGCAGGCCTCGTTGATCATCGGCAGCAGGATGCGGTTGACGATGAAGCCGGGATAGTCGGCCGCCTGCGCCACCGTCTTGCCCATGCGTTCCGCCAGCGCGGTGACGGCGGCGACGGTTGCGTCCTCGGTCGCAAGGCCGCGGATGATCTCGACCAGCTTCATCAGCGGCACGGGGTTGAAGAAATGCATGCCGATGACGCGGCCCGGCCGGTCGGTGGCGGCCGCCAGTCGCGTGATCGGGATGGAGGAGGTGTTGGTGGCGACCAGCGCATCGGCGCGAAGATGCGGCGTGAGTGTCGCGAAGATGCGGGTCTTGAGATCCTCGCGCTCGGTCGCCGCCTCGATCACCAGGTCGCAATCCGCGAAGCCGGCATGGTCGGTGGTGGTCGCGATGCGCCCGAGCGTCGCGTCCCGCGCGGCGGCACCGATCGTGCCCTTCGAGACCATGCGATCCAGGTTCTTCGTGATCGAGGCGATGCCCTTCGCAAGAGCCGCGTCCGACACGTCCAGCAGCACGACATCGAGGCCCGACTGCGCCGCGACATGCGCGATGCCGCTGCCCATCTGCCCGGCGCCGATGACGCCGAGATGCTGGATGGCGGTCACTTGCGATCCAGTTCCGCTTCCAGCTCGGGGATCACCTTGAAGACGTCGCCGACCAGCCCGTAATCGGCCACCTGGAAGATCGGCGCTTCCTCATCCTTGTTGACGGCGACGATCACCTTGCTGTCCTTCATGCCGGCCAGGTGCTGGATCGCGCCCGAAATGCCGAAGGCCATATACAGGTCGGGTGCGACGATCTTGCCGGTCTGGCCGACCTGCATGTCGTTCGCCGCATAGCCGGCATCGACCGCCGCGCGGGAGGCGCCGATCGCGGCACCAAGCCGGTCGGCGATGCCGTCCAGGATGTGGAAATTCTCGGCCGAACCCATGGCCCGACCGCCGGAGACCACGACGCGGGCGGCGGTCAACTCGGGCCGTTCCAGCTTGACGATCTCGGCGCCCACGAAGCGCGACAGGCCGGCATCGGCGACCGGCGCGGCCGCCTCGATGGCCGCGTTCCCGCCCTCGGCCGGCACGGGGTCGAAGCTGGCGGCGCGCACCGTCATCACCTTGGTGGCGTCGCTGCTGCGCACGGTGGCGACGGCGTTGCCGGCATAGATGAAGCGACGGAAGGTGTCGGCACTCTCCACGCCCGCGACATCGCTGATGACTTGCACGTCCAGCAAAGCCGCGACGCGCGGCATCACGTTCTTGCCCGCGGCACTGCCCGGCGCCAGCAGATGCGCATAGGCGGGTGCCAACGCCACCAGCAGCGCTGCCACGGGTTCTGCCGTCAGCAGCCCGGCCTCGGCGGTCAGCACCTTCGCCACACCGGGCAGCTTCGCATGCGCGCCGGCCTGGGCCGCATCCAGCACCAGCACATGCACATCGCCGCCGAGCTTGCCGGCGGCGGCCAGCGCGCTGCGGGTCGGCTGGGAAACCCCTTCGCCGCGATCGGCGAGAACCAGGACGGCCATGCTCAGATCACCTTCGCTTCGTTGCGCAGCTTGTCCACCAGTTCCCCGACGCTGCCGACCTTCTTGCCGGCAACGCGCTTCGGCGGTTCCTCCACCTTCAGCACGGTCAGCCGCGGCGCGGCATCCACGCCGAGATCGGCCGGTTTTTGCGTGTCGATGGTCTTCTTGCGGGCCTTCATGATGTTCGGCAGCGAGGCATAGCGCGGCTCGTTCAACCGCAGGTCGGCGGTGACGACGGCGGGCAGCGTGAGCTCCACCGTCTCCAGCCCGCCATCCACCTCGCGTGTCACGCGCGCCACGGCGCCGTCGATCACGACCTGGCTCGCAAACGTGCCCTGCGGCCAGCCCAGCAGGGCGGCCAGCATCTGCCCCGTGGCGTTCATGTCGTCATCGATGGCCTGCTTGCCCATCAGCACGATCTGCGGGCTTTCCCGAGCGACCAGCGCCTTCAGCAGCTTGGCGACGGCCAGCGGTTCCACGGTGCCGTCATGCTCCACCAGGATGCCGCGGTCGGCGCCCATGGCCAGCGCCGTGCGGATCTGCTCGGCGGCTGCGGCCGGGCCGATGGACACCGCCACGATCTCGGTCGCGATGCCTTTTTCCTTGAGCCGCACCGCTTCCTCGACCGCGATCTCGTCGAAGGGGTTCATCGACATCTTGACGTTCGCCGTCTCGACGCCGGTGCCGTCCGCCTTCACGCGGACCTTCACATTGTAATCGACCACCCGCTTCACGGGGACGAGGATTTTCATCGGGTTGCGTTTCCTGGGCAGCGCCTGCGAACGCGCCGGACCATAAGGGGGGGTGCGCGGCCGGACAAGAAGCGCATGGTCAGCGCCATGCGGCCATCAGCAGGATGAACAGCAGCACCGTCACCCCCTGAAGGATCACGCGCGCGCGCATCAGCCTGTTCGACCGCGCGCCCGCGGCCTCATCGCTGCGCACCAGGCCGATCATGCCGGCGAACATCACGCCGAGCGTTGCCAGCATGGCAAGGCCGGTCAGCACCATCAGGATCGTCGTCATGTCGCTTCACATGACACGCCCAGCCCCCGGCGCAAGCCTATTTCCCCGCGTCTCAGTTTGATCGCGGTTCCGGCCCGGTCATGCGGAACGGTCGGCAAACTGAGACGCGACCGCCTATTTGCGGGAGAAGGCGATGGTCACGGCGCCGATGGCGACCGCGCCGGCGCACATCCAGAACCCGGCCGCGTACCCGCCCGTGACCGCGATCAGCAGGGTAAAGGCCGGCGGCGCCACCAGCATCGTGCCGCCGAAGCAGAAGGACAGCGCGGCCGTGGCGCCGCCCACCTGGCCGGGTGGGGCCAGGCGCGCGGCTTCCGCCAGCATCACGCCGTTCCAGCCGACGGCCGTGGCCCCCATCAACACCCCGGCCGCCAGCACCAGCACGCCGGGCCAGGCCGGGCCGGCCAGGGCCAGGGCGGCGGCGGCCGAGGCAGCACCGACGCCGCAGGCGACCAGGATGGGCACCGCGCCGAAGCGGTCGGCCAGCAGCGCCCAGAAGATGCGGCCGACCACGCCCGCCGCCTGCGCCAGCGCCAGCCGCAGCCCGGCCTCCGCCAGGGAGGTCTCCAGCGATGTCACCTGGAAGGCGACGAAGAAGGTCGAGAAACAGAACTGCGCGATGCCATAGCCGCAGGACATCACCGTCAGCCGCGCCAGCGCCATGTCCCGCCGCAGCAGGCCGAGGGAACTGGCGCTTTCCAGCAGGATCGCGCCCATGTCGGTGCGGCCGTTGTTGGGGTCGCGGTCCTGGTCGAGGGCGGCGCGCAGCGGCTGGATGGCCAGCGCCACCAGGAAGGCGATGCTCGCCATGGCCAGCACACCGGCCCGCCAGCCGCCGAGCAGCGCGATGGCCGGGGCGGCGGCCGCCACCACCATGGCCCCCAGCGGCACGCCCGCCTGCTTGAGGCTGAACACCAGCGCGCGCCGGCGCGGCGGCGTGCGCGCCGCGATCAGATGGCTGCCCCCGGGGGTCACCGGCCCATGCCCCATGCCGGCCACGAAGGCGGAGGCCGCGAAGGCCAGCGGATGGCCGAGTGCCGCGAGCGCGATGCCGATGCCGATGAACGCCAGCCCCACCTGCAACACCCGCACGCCGCCGAAGCGCCGGATCAGCGGGCCCGTCATCGGCCCCGAAACCAGCGCGCCGGCATAGACCAGCGCGGTGTGCAGCCCGGCCAGACTGACCGCGAGGCCGGTTTCGGCCGCGATCGGCGGCGCCAGCACCGGCACGGTCAGAAAGGCGCCCATGCCCGCCAGATGCGCTGCCAGCAGCGCCAGCATGATGGACCAGAGCGGGGGGGCGGGATGGGACACGCGGGCCGATCCTGCGGTGCTTTACCTTGCGCCGCAACATCGCGCCGCGCTGGCCAGGCCCGCCTTCGGGGTTGACCCGGGCGGCCGGCGCGGGCTTCTGGCGCGGCATGACGCCGCTGCCCCGCCATCTCGCCCCCCTGTTCATCCTGCTGCTGGCCCTGCTGGCCGGCGCGCCCACCCTTGCCCAGGGGCCGGTACAAGCGTCCGCCGCCCCGGCGGCCGCTTCCGCCGACCTGCAAAGGCTGATCGAAGTGCTGCGCGACGATGCGCGGCGCGCCGAATTGCTGCGCGCGCTGGAGGCCAGCCGCCCGCCCGCCCCCACTGCAACACCTGGCGCCACCCCTGGCGCCACCCCTGGCACGCCCTTTGGCACGCCCCCTGGCACGCCCCATGGCGGCCAGCCGCCGGAAGCCGCGCCCGCCCCGGCCGAACCCGCCCCGCCCGCCGGGGCCGCGCTGCTGGCGCCGAACACGCTCGGCGCGCAATTGCTGCTGGGTGCCTCGCAGCGCCTCCAGGCGCTGTCGGCCAGCGTGGTCAACGCGGCACGGGCATTGACCGACCTGCCCGGAATCCTGGCCTGGACGGCCAATCTGGCGCGCGACCCGGTGACGCAGGCGCGGGTGCTGGATGCCTCCTGGAAGCTCGCCCTGGTGTTCGGCCTGGGCCTGGTGGCGGAATGGCTCACTGCCCGCTGGCTGCGCCGATGGTCGGACCGGCTGGACGCCATGGCGCCGCCGCAGGGCGCGCTCTGGGGGCTGCTGAAGCGGCTGCCGCTGGTGCTTGGCCGTCTCGTGCTCGACCTGATCCCGGTCGCCGCTTTCGCCGTGATTTCCTACGGCATGATTAGCTTCGTCCGGCCGCTGCCGACCACCGAGCTGGTCCTGCTGACCGCCAACAATTCCTTCATCGTGGTGCGCATGGTGATGGCGGTCAGCCGCATGATGTTCTCCCCGGCGTCGAGCCATCTGCGTCTGCTGCCCGTCGCCGATGAGACGGCGGCCTACATCACGGTGTGGATCCGCCGCATCGCGGTCGTCGCCATCACCGCCTTCGCGGTGGCCGAGGCCGGGCTGCTGTTCGGCCTGCCATGGTCGGCCTATGACGCCATCCTGCGCATTGCGGCGCTGGTCATCTCGCTGTTCCTGATCATCGTCGTGCTGCAGAACCGCGCCGCCGTGGCGGATGCGCTGCGCGCGCCGGCCTCCACCGCCGGCGAGCCGGGGCTGGACCGCGCGCGGCGCCTGCTGCGGGGTCTGCGCAACCGGCTGGCGGAAATCTGGCACCTGGTCGCCATCCTGTGGCTGCTGGCGCTCTGGGGTGTCTGGGCGCTGGAGGTGCGGGACGGGTTCGACCGGCTGCTGCGCGCCTCCGGCTCCACCCTGCTGATCCTCGCCTTGGCCAAGCTGGCGGATGAGGGCGGGCGCCGGATCCTGCGGCGCTGTTTCGACATCGGGCCCGAGCTGGCGCGCCGCTACCCCGGCCTCGAAGCCCGTGCCAACCGCTACCTGCCGGCGCTGCGGGGCCTGATGACCGGGGTGATCATCGCGCTGGCCGGGCTGTTCCTGGCGGAATCCTGGGGGTTCGAGGCCTTCGCCTGGTTCGGCACCGGTCAGCTCGGCGCGCGGCTGCTGGCCAGCCTGGTCTCCATCGGCCTGACCCTGGTGGTGGCCGTGACGGTCTGGGAAGTGGCGAACGCCGCCATCCAGCGCTACCTGACGCGGCTGTCGCGGGATGCCCAGGCCTCCCGCAGCGCCCGCGTGCGCACGCTTCTGCCGATGCTGCGCACCCTGCTGTCGGGCACGATCCTGCTGTTCGTGGCGCTGAACGTGCTGACCGAGATCGGCGTGAACGTCGCACCCCTGATCGCCGGCGCCGGCGTGCTCGGCCTGGCGATCGGCTTCGGCTCGCAGACCCTGGTGCGGGACGTGATCACCGGCGTCTTCCTGCTGTTCGAGGATGCGGTCGCGGTGGGGGACGTGGTGCAGGTGGGCGGGTTGTCGGGCGTGGTGGAGCAATTGTCGATCCGCTCCATCAAGCTGCGGGCCATGGATGGCAGCGTGCACATCATCCCCTTCAGCGCCGTCACCACGGTCACGAACATGACGCGCGACTTCTCCTTCGCCGTGCTCGACATCTCGGTCGGCTACGGGGAGGACACGGACCGGGTGGTCGAGGTGATGAAGACCGTCGCGGCCGAGATGCGGCTCGAGCCGAAATTCGCGGCGCTGGTGCGCGACGAGCTCGAAGTGCTGGGCGTCGAGCGGCTGGGCGACAGCGGCGTCGTCATCCGCGCCCGCATCAAGGGCGAACCCGCCGCGCGCTGGAGCATCGGTCGAGAATTCAACCGCCGCATCAAGCAGCGCTTCGACAAGCTCGGCATCGAGATCCCCTACCCGCACCAGAAGCTGGTCATCGAGCGCGGGGCCGAGCGCCATCCGGGCGAGGACGACCCCTTGGCGGTCGCCGAACGCAAGGCCGATTGACGGGCTTCCCCGAACCGCCGGCCCGCGCTACTCTCCAGGGATGATCACGAAGCGGACCCTCGGCCGAATTACCGGCCCGGCTGCCTGAACCCCGCGCGCCACCGCGCGGGTTGCGCGCGGTCGGGTGCTGTCTGCCCAGGTTCCTCAGCCCGCTTCGAAGGTCTTTCCCGATGCACGATGATCCCCCGGCGCCGCTGGTCGCGGCGCGTTTCACGGTGGTGGCGGAAGCCTCGCCCGGCCTGCTGTCCCGCGTGTTGCAGCCGCTGGCCAAGCGCGACCTGACGCCGGACAGCCTGCGCGCCACGCGGCATGGCGATGTGATCCGCGCCGAGATCGCGCTGACCATGCCGCGCGACATGCTACATCTGGTGGCGGGCAACCTTGGCCAAATCATCGGCGTGATGCAGGTGGAGGCGATGGAGGGGCGGGTGTTCCGCCCCTCCATCGCGGCCTGATCAACCCTCCCGCAGGGCACGGGCCTTCAGCGCTGCCGGGCGGCTGAGGCAGGCATCCAGCCACGCCTTCACCCGCGGCGTGGCCGACAGGTCGAACCTGTTGGCCCAGGCGCCATACAGCACGCCGGCCAGGTTGCAGTCGGCCACCGTGTAGCGTTCACCCAACAGCCACGGGCCGCTGGCCAGCGCGGCTTCCAGCACCGAAAGACGCGCCGACAACGCCGCGACACCCTTCGCGGCCTCGGCGAAGTCGCGCTGATCGGCCGGGCGGATATAGGTGTTGTAGGCCCATTGCATGGCCGCAGGCTCGGCTTCGGTCGCGGCCCAGAGCGTCCATTGCAGCACGCGGGAGGCATCCTCGCCCGCCGGCATGAAGGGCGCGCCGGCCTTGGCCGCGATGTGCAGGTTGATGGCCAGGCTCTCGAACAGCGTCAGCGCCCCATCCTGCATGGCGGGCACCTTGCCGTTCGGATTCACCGCCGCAACGGCCGCCTTCATGCCGGGGCCGAAGGCCACGGGCAGCACCTCATAGGGCTGCCCCGCTTCCTCCGCCGCCCAGATGCAGCGGAAGGCGCGGCTGCGCGCGGGGCCGTGGATCGTCAGCATGGGATGTCCCTCCGAAGGCGTTTCGCGAAAGGATCACCCCGGAGGCGAAGCGACGACCACGCCCCCTGTCATCGGCGTTCAGCGCACGGTGATGGTGATGACCGCCGACATCACCGGCGGCTGGTGCGGGATGTGGTTGTGGTCGCCGAGCAGCAATTGCAGACGATGCGTGCCGGCCGGCAGCGTCAGCGTCGCCTCGGTCTGGCCGGCGCCGAAATGGCGGTGGCGCTCATCGGCGGGGATGTTGCCGCCCATGTCGAGCTCGCTCGGCGCGACATTGATCAGCAGGTGGTGGTGGCCGGTGTTGGCGTGCTCGACCCCCGCGGGCGCCACACCCATGCCGCGCAGGCCGAAGCGGATGGTGACGGGGCCGGTGACGGTCGCGCCATCGGCGGGCGCGATGAAATAGACGCCCGCCCCGGCCGGCGCCGGCGTGCGGGCGAGTTGCGCGAAGGCGGGCAGGGCGATCGCGAAGGCAAGCGCCGCCGTCAGGGCTGGCAGTTTCATGGCATGGTTCCTCCCGTGGACCTGTTTCCCAGGCCGTGATGACATGGGATTGGAAGCCGCGGTGGAAAGACCGCCCCCCCCCAGACGCCGTGCCCAGACGCCTTGCCCAGACGCCGGGCGATGACGCCGGGCGATGACAGCATGCTATCCCGATGACGTCGCGCCTGGCGCCGCGCCGATGGCCAGGCGCCAGGCGGGCAGCTCGGCACGCAGGCGCTGGCGCAGCGGCCCCAGGGCCGCCGCGGCGTCGCCGCCCAGGTCGAGCCCGGCCGCGGCCGCCGCCATCGCGTCGCGCGCGGCTTCCGCGCCGAGGGCGCTGCTCGCCTCGATGCCCCGGTCCAGCAGGGCGCGCAGCGCCGCGGGGTCCTGCCCGGCTTCGGGCTGATCCAGGGCTTGCGTCACGGCGACCAGCTCCCGCAGGAATTCCCGCACGATGGCGGGCCCGGCCGGGCCCACCTGCGCGAGAAGGGCGGCCCCGGGCGGCGGCGGCTTCGCCTGCGGCGCGGCCGCGCGCAGGCGCCGGAGCACGGCGAACAGCGTCTCGCGGTCGAGCGGCTTGGCGATGTGCGCGTCCATGCCGGCGGCGCGGCATTCCTCGGCCTCCTCAGCCAGGGCCGAGGCGGTGACGGCAATCACCGGCACGCGGTTGCGCGGCGGCGGCAGCGCGCGGATCCGGCGCGTCGCCTCCAGCCCATCCATCCCCGGCATCCGCACATCCATCAGCACCGCGTCGAAATCGCCCGCCGCGACCTGTGCAAGCGCCTCGGCACCGTCGGAGACGAGCGTCACCTCATGGGACCCGGTGCCGAGCATGGCGCGGAGCAGGGTGCGGTTCGCCGCGATGTCGTCGGCCACCAGCAGCCGCAGCGGCGGCAGCGGCGGGGCTTCCCGCGACACGCCGCCCCGCGGCGCCGGGGGGCTGACGCGAGGCAGCGGCAGATCCAGCCAGAAGGCGGCGCCCTGGCCGGGCGCGCTCTCCACGCCGACGCGCCCCTGCATCAGCGCGGCCAGCCGCGCCGTGATGGCAAGGCCGAGCCCCGTCCCGAGGCTTTCCGGATCGCCCGCACGGCCAAGCTGCGTGAAATCCTGGAACAGCCGGTGGCGCATATCCTCGGGCACGCCAGGCCCGCTGTCCTGCACCTCGATGCGGATCGCATCGCCGGTCCCGGGCCTCGCGCGCAGCGTGACGCGCCCGCCATGCGGCGTGAACTTCACCGCGTTGGCGAGCAGGTTCAGCACCATCTGCCGCAGCCGCGTCGCATCCGCTTCGACGGTGGCGGGCAGGTCGGGCGCGAAGTCGCGCCGCAGGACGATGTCCTTCCGCTGCGCCTCCGGGCCGAGCAGCCCCGCGCAGCTTTCCAGCAGCGCGCCGAGGGCAACCGGGGTCGGCTCCAGCTCCAGCCGGCCGGCGTTGATCTTCGCCAGGTCGAGCAGGCTGTTGACAAGGTCGCGCAGATGCGTGGCCGCCCCATGCAGCAGCCGAAGCTGCTCGTGCTGCGTCGGCGCCTGGGCGCTGTCGGACAGCAGCAGTTGCGCGAAGCCGAGGATCGCGTTCAGCGGCGTGCGCAATTCGTGCGACATCCGCGCGAGGAACATGCTCTTGGCTTCGGCCGCCACCTCCACCGCGCGCATGGCGCGCTTGAGTGCCGTGATGTCCGTGCGCAGGCTGACGAGGTGGCCCGACGGCATGCGCTGCTCCCGCGCCTGCGCCCAGCGCTCGCCGGGCAGCGGGATTTCGCGGCCTGGGCTTTCGGACCCGGCCGAGCGGATCCGGCGGACGAGGTCCATGATCCAGCGCTCGCGCTCGGGCTCGGGCGTGTGCGGGCCGACCACCTCGGCATAGGCGCCGGTCGCCACCCCCGCACGGATCAGCCCCTCGATCGTGGTGCCCGCCCGCAGCGCGGGTGCCAGGCTCGGGAACATGGCGAGGTAGGCCTTGTTCCAGAGGATGATGCGATCGTCCCGGTCGCAGACATAGACCGCGGAAGGCAGGGTATCGATGATCTCGCCGAGCAGGATTTCCGCCGCGGTCCGGCGGGCGAGTTCGGCCAGCGCCTCCTCCTCCGCCTGGCGGCGGGCGGTGATGTCGCTCTCGACCGCGATGAAGCCGCCGAGCGTGCCGTCCGAGCCCAGGATGGGGCTTGCCTGAATCTCGATCCAGTAGGGGGTGCCGTCCTTCTTCCTGTTGATGAGCGAGACCTGGAACGCCGCGCCCGCCCTGATCGCCGCGCGCATCCGCGCCACGGTGCGGGGGTCGCTGTCGGGTCCCTGCAGCACCGACCCCGGCGTGCGGCCATGCAGATCGGCAAGGCTGTAGCCCGTCGCGTGGAGGAAGGCCTCGTTCACCCATTCGGTGCGCCCGGCCGCGTCGGTGATGATGACCGGCGTCGTCATCTGCTGGACCACCAGGCCAAACCGCGCATGCTCGGCCCGCTGCGCCGCGCGTTCCGTGATGTCCTCGATGATGCCGTAGAGGATCGGCGGGCCGCCGGTGCCATGCACGGCACGGCCGCGCACGCGCACCGTCAGCCCGCGGCCACGCGCCGTGACGAAGGGCAGTTCGAGGTCCCAGGCTGCGCTGTCCTGCGCCGATCGGTCGAGCGCCTGGCGCAGCGCCGCCTGCGCGGCCGGGGGGTAGAAGCCGAGCGCCGCGCTGAGCGTCGGCTGGTAGCCTTCCTCCACCTCATGCAGGTCCCGGGTGAGCCGGGACCAGGAGACGGACCCGTCACCGAGGTTGACGCGCCAGGCGCCGATGCCGGCCAGGGCCAGCGATGCGCCGTCGCCCAGCCCTGCCTCGGCCCAATCCTCCGCGGCCGGCGGGCGCTGCATCACCCCACCCTCCCGCGCCCGCAGAATCGGCCGCTGTTCCTCCCGCAATCGATCCTGCTCATGGGTGCTACTACCCGTTTCCTCGGCAGATAGGCCAGTGTTGTCCACTCCGGGTTGTCCGCCCAGCCCCGGGTGTGGGCCTCCGGTTCCGCCGCGACCCCCTACCGGATCGGCTTCTCCACCGGCGGCAGCCTTGTGCCATCCGCCAGGACGGCGACCAGGAACAGGCTGTTGGCCCCCCGCGGCACCTGGAAATCCAGCGCAACCCGCGGCGGCTCGGGCGACAGCACCGCATCGTCGGGCAGCGCCACGCTGTGCCTGCGCACGCGGCGATCGGCATCGCTGTGCCATTCGACGGCGCGCAGCCCGACACGCAGATGCCCCGGGATGCCCAGCGCGTTCAGCCGCCCGGGCGGCGCCACCACCCCCGGCTGATAGAGGGTGAAGGCGCCTTGCAGCGCGATGGTGCGCTGCGCCGCCAGCCGCAGCGCCGCCGCCGGGTCGATCACCGCCGTGACGGGGGCGGAGACCACCCCCTCCCGGTCGGTCCAGCGCACAAGCAGGGTCAGCTTCCGCCAGGGCCGTTCGAGGCGCAGCGTCGGCACGACGTCGGGCGCCGGTCCGCCCCGGCGCTGTGGCACGGGCTGCCAGGCCGCCCCGGGCGAGGAAGCCCATTCCACCAGGGTGGCCGGCTCGGGCGGGGTGATCCGCACCAGCAGGGGGGCGACGACATCGCCGGGCGCGGGCGCGACCGCCAGCACCACCGGGCGACGCGTCGCGATGCCCCGCACCCATTCCAGCCCGGCCACGGCCTCGGCAAAGCGGGCGGCGCCGGCGGGGTCGAGGAAATCGGGCGGGGGCGCGGCGGCCAGGCCGTCCAGCAGCGCGCCGATCCGCGCCGCGGTCGCGATGGTGGGCGCCTGCGGCAGGCTGGCGGCGACCAGCGCCTCCGCCAGGAACAGGGCTGTCAACGCGGAGGGCGCTTCGGCGTGCAGCACCGCGAGCGCATCCCGCCGCGCCGTCGCGCCCGGCAGCAGCCGCGCGGCGAGCAAGGCGCGGGCGGATGCCGAAAGGGCCTCGGGCGGGTCGGCGAGGTGTTCCACCACGCCGGGGGCGCCGCTGCCCATCAGCCCGGCATGCAGCAACACCGCATCCGGCCGCGGCTCCGGCGCGCCACGCAGCGCCTCCGCCAGGGCGCGGGCGGCGAGCACACGTTCTTCCTGCGCCGCCAGCAGCAGCGCATTCGCCAGGAAGCCATCCGGCGTGGTCGGGCGCGGGATGGGGGTGGCTTCGGCGGGGGCGGCCAGCATGGCGCGCAGCGTCTCGGCATCCTCCGGCTGTTCGGGCGGCGGCGGCGGTGGCGCCACCACCTGCTGGATCGCCGCGAGATCGTCGAACACGCGCACCACGAGGCCGTTCGGCGCCGGCAGCAGGACCTGCACCAGCGCGCCGAGGCCGAGCAGCCCGGCGATGGTCAGGGGGAAGGCGCGCCGCGCCCGCAGCGCCCAGGCGACCGCCACCAGGGCGAGGCCCGCCAGCACGGGTGCCAAGGGCTGTGCGAGGTCCGCCGGCACGCCGACCAGCAGCGCCACGCCAAGCCCCGCCAGGATCGCCGCCGCGGGCATGCCGGGTCCTACCGGTTCGGATAGACCCGCGGATGGGTCACCTGGTCCGGCGGGCCGGGGGGGCGGATGGCGCCCGGGCGGCCACAGGCGGCGAGCGTCGCGGCGACCAGCACCAGGGCCAGGATCGGCTTCATGCCAGGCGCTCTTGCCATGCCGCCGCCATGCGCGCGACATTGGCGGGCGCGGTGCCGCCGAAGCTCGTGCGGCTGCGGACCGAGGCGGCAACGCTCAGCACGTCGAACACGCCCTGCGTGATGCGCGGCTCCACGAAGCGCATGTCGTCGAGGCTGAGGCCCGCCAGGTCCACCCCCTTCTGCTCGGCCAGCGCCACCAGCCGGCCGGTGATGTGGTGCGCGTCCCGGAAGGGGAAGCGCAATTCGCGCACCAGCCAATCGGCCAGATCCGTGGCGGTAGAGAAGCCGGCCCCGGCGGCTGCTTCCAGCCGCTCGACCTGCGGCTGCATGTCGCGCACCATCCCGCCCATGGCCGCGAGGCCCAGCGCCAGGCTTTCGGCGGCGTCGAAGATGCCTTCCTTGTCTTCCTGCATGTCCTTGAAATAAGTGAGTGCGAGGCCTTTCTGCACCGTCAGAAGCCCCATCAGCGCGCCGAAGATGCGCCCGGTCTTGCCGCGCACCAGCTCCGCCGCATCCGGGTTGCGCTTCTGGGGCATGATCGAGCTGCCGGTGGTGAAGGCATCCGACAGCTTCACGAAGCCGAAATAGGGGTTTGTCCAGATCACGATTTCTTCGGCGAGGCGCGAGAGATGCGTCGCGCACATCGCGCAGGCGAACAGGAATTCGGCGGCGAAATCGCGGCTCGCCACGCTGTCCAGGCTGTTGCGCGTGGGGCCATCGAACCCGAGTGCGGTCGCCGTCATGTGGCGGTCGATCGGGAAGCCGGTGCCGCACAGCGCCGCCGCACCGAGCGGGCATTCGTTGAGGCGGCGGCGGGCATCCGCCAGGCGCCCTCGGTCGCGGGACAGCATCTCGACATAGGCGAGCATGTGGTGGCCGAAGGTGGTCGGCTGTGCCGGTTGCAAATGGGTGAAGCCGGGCATCACCGTGCCGGCGTGTTCCGCCGCGCGGGCCACCAGGGCGCGCATCACATCGGCGATCTGCGCATCCAGCCCGTCGATCGCGTCCCGCACCCAGAGCCGCACATCCAGCGCCACCTGGTCGTTGCGGCTGCGGCCGGTGTGCAGGCGCTTGCCGGCCTCCCCGATGCGCTCCGTCAGGCGGGCCTCGATGTTCATGTGGATATCTTCGAGGGCTTCGCTGAAGGGAAAGGCGCCGGCCTCGATCTCGCGGCCGATCTCGGTCAGGCCGGCGCGGATCGCGGCCTCGTCCTCGGCGGAGATGATCCCCACATGCGCCAGCATCGAAGCGTGGGCGAGGCTGCCAAAAATGTCCTGGCGCCACATCTTGCGGTCGAAGCCGATGGAGGCGTTGATCTCGCGCATGATGGCGCCGGGGCCCTCGGCATAGCGGCCGCCCCACAGGCTGTTGGAGGATCGGTTGTTGGTTTGGTCGTCGGCCAATGTGTCGTTCACTGGGGAGTGCTTTCGGTGACAGGTGAACTGGCGCGCCGAGCGATGCTCGGCCTTGGGGTCACCCTACTCGGCGCGGGGGTGTCCGGCAAAGCGGCGGCAGCCGGGCCAGATGGGGGCCTTTCCCGCCTGCGCGAACATCCCGCGCCGGTGCCCGTGCCCTCCAGCCTGGCCTTCACCGACGCCGAGGGCACGGTGCGGACCTTCGCCGATTTCCGCGGCCGCGGCCTGGTGGTCAATTTCTGGGCCACCTGGTGCGCCCCCTGCGTCGCCGAAATGCCGGCGCTGGACCGGCTGCACGCGACCCTGGCGCGGGAAGGCGTGGAAGTGCTGGCCCTGTCGAACGACCGCGGCGGCCGCGCGGTGGTGGAGCCCTTCTACGAACGCACCGGCCTGCGCAGCATGGGCATCTGGCTCGACCCGCGCGGCGCCACCGGGCGGGCGCTGGCGGTGCGCGTGCTGCCGACCACCACCATCATCGACCGGCGCGGCGCCGAGGTGGCGCGGCTGGAAGGCGACGCCGCCTGGGATCGCCCAGAATTCATCGCCGCCATCCGCCGCCTGACCCGCACCCCCACCCCGAACCAGAGCACCTGAGACCCCATGACCGATTTCGACACCAGGCTCGACAAGCTGGCCGCGCTGGCCGTGCGCGTGGGGCTGAACCTCCGCCCGGGGCAGGAATTGGTGATGACCGCCTCCACCGACACGCTGCCGCTGGCGCGGCGCATCATCGCCCATGCCTATCAGGCGGGGGCGACACTGGTGACGCCGCTGCTCGGCGATGACGAGATAAGCTTGGCGCGCTATCGCCATGCCGGGGCGGACGCCTTCGACACCGCGCCGGGCTGGCTGTTCGAGGGCATGGCGAAGGCCTTTGCCGGGGGTGCGGCGCGGCTGGCGGTGGTGGGGGAGGATCCGACGCTGCTGGGCGGCCAGGACGCCGACAAGGTCTCGCGCGCCAACCGCGCGCGGTCGAAGGCGTATCGCCCGGCGCTGGAGCTGATCACCAGCTTCGCAATCAACTGGAATCTGGTGCCGGCGGCCACACCCGGCTGGGCGCGGGAGGTGTTCCCGGACATGGCGCCGGATGCCGCGCTGGCGGCGCTGTGGGACGCGATCTTCAAGGCCTGCCGCGTGGATGTGGACGAGCCCGTTGCCGAATGGGCGCGGCACAACGCGACCCTGCATGCGCGGACGAAATTCCTCAACGAGAAGAACTATGCCGAGCTGCGCTATCGCGGCCCGGGCACCGACCTGACCATCGGCCTCGCGGACGGGCATCTCTGGGCGGGCGGCGCGGAGCCCGCCAAAAACGGCATCGTCTGCAACCCGAACATCCCGACCGAGGAAGTCTTCACCACGCCGCATGCGCTGCGCGTGGAAGGCACGGTGCGCAGCACCAAGCCGCTCGCCTATCAGGGCACGCTGATCGACGACATCCTGGTGCGCTTCGAAGCAGGCCGCATCGTGCATGCGCAGGCCTCGAAGGGTGCCGAAGTGCTGAACAAGGTGCTGGACACCGATGAAGGCGCGCGGCGGTTGGGCGAGGTGGCGCTGGTGCCGCATTCCTCGCCGATCAGCGCGTCCGGCCTGCTGTTCCGCAACACGCTGTTCGACGAGAACGCCGCCTGCCACATCGCCCTCGGCCAGGCCTACACGACCTGCCTGCGCGACAGCGCGGGTGTCGCGATGGAAAAGCTGGCGGAGCGTGGTGCCAATGCGTCGCTCATCCATATCGACTGGATGATCGGCTCCGGCGGGCTGGACATCGATGGCGTGACGCAGGACGGTGCGGTGGAGCCGCTGATGCGCGGCGGCGAATTCGTCGCCGTCTGACGCGCCAAACAACGGGCGGCCGGATGGAGGGCCGCCCGATGAACGCCAGACACGCCGCGCTGTTCGATTTGACCGGGCGCGTCGCGCTCATCACCGGCGCGTCGCGTGGGCTCGGCGCCGCCATGGCGCGGGGGCTCGCGGAAGCGGGCGCCGAGGTCATCCTCAACGCGCGCGATCCGGCGGCGCTGGAGGCGGAAGCCGCGAGGCTGCGCGCCGACGGCCTTCGCGCCCGCATCAGCGCCTTCGATGTGCGCGACCGTGCGGCCATGGCGGCGGCGGTCGTCGCGCTCGGCCCGATCGACATCCTGCTGCACAATGCTGGCAACCAGCACCGCGCCCCCGTGGAGGATGTGACGGAGGAAGGCTGGGCGAGCGTGCTCGACACGCATCTGACCGCGCTGTTCCGCCTTTCGCGGCTTGTGGTCCCGGGGATGAAGGCGCGCGGCCGAGGCAAGGTGATTGCGACGGGGTCGCTCGCCTCCGACCTCGGGCGGGGCACCATCACGCCCTATGCGGCGGCGAAGGGCGGGCTCAAGATGTTCATTCGCGCGCTGGCCGTGGAACTCGGCCCGCACAACATCCAGGCGAATGCGATCGGGCCCGGCTGGTTCAACACGGAGCTCAACCGCCCGCTGCTGACCAACCCCGAATGGCTCGCCATGGTGCAGCGCCGCTGCCCGGCCGGGCGCTATGCGGAAGCGGAGGAAATCGTCGGCACGGCGGTGTTCCTGGCCGCCCCCGCCAGCGATTTCGTCAGCGGGCAATTGCTGTTCGTAGATGGTGGCGTGACCGCCAGCATGACGTAGCCCGTCGCCAGGTGTTCGGTCCCGGCATCTGGCGGTGCGGATGTTCCGTGCAGCGTTGGGGCCCGAGGACCCATGTTTCGTGGCTGCATGCGCAGGGTCCGGGGCCGCGGCGGCGCGTGAGCCTGCGAGCGCGATTGTCGGCGGCGACGAAATCGTTGAGGTGCCGCCGGAGCTGATCGTGGTGGTCGTCGTGGAAGCGTTCGGCGGTGGCGTCCCTGATGGTTCGGTGCGTCCGCTCGATTTGCCCGTCGGTCCGGGGATGGTTGGTGCGGGTGAAGCGGTGGAGATCCTGGCCCATCAGGCGTCCTTCCGTTCTTGGGAGAAGACCGCAGGATCAAACCCTGGGATCGAACACCGTGCAGGATGCCGCGACCGGAGCGAGGCTGGTGGCGCCGAGGCGCGGCCGGATGACCGCGAATTTCGCGCCGCCCGCGGCCCTCATCCGCCGGCGAGCGGCGCCGCCATGGCCTGTCCTTCCTGAACCGGGCCACCCGCCGCGGCATGGCGGCAAACTTTCGATACGAAGCACGCCGCCACGGACGCGCCCGCACGCGATAGGGTAGGGCATGCGCATGACCCCCGACGCCGCACTCCCCCGCCGCTGCCATATCGCGATCGCGGAGGATGACCGCGATATCGCCGACCTCGTCTCCGGCTTCCTGCGGGGCCGTGACCTCGCCGTGTCCTGCGCCGGCACCGCGAAGCAGCTCGACCGGGTCCTGAAGACCCAGCATGTCGATGCGCTGCTGCTCGACATCATGCTGCCGGATGAGGATGGCCTGTCGATTTGCCGGCGCCTGCGGCGAACGCCGGAGACAGCCGACATCCCGATCCTGCTCGTCTCGGCGCTCGGCAGCGAGGCGGATCGGGTGAAGGGGCTGGAGATCGGCGCCGACGACTACCTGGTGAAGCCGTTCAGCCCGCCGGAATTGCTGGCCCGCATCCGCGCGGTGCTGCGGCGGTCGGACATCACGACGCGCCGCGTCACCGCCGCGGAATCGGTGCTCGGCTTCGATGGCTGGCGGCTCGATCTGCGCCGCCATGCGCTGCACATGCCCGATGGCACGCGCGCCACGCTGACCAGCGGCGAGTTCAGCCTTCTGACCATCTTCGCACGCCAGGCGCAGCGCATCCTCTCCCGCGACCATCTGCTGAACGCGCTCTATGGGCGCAGCGCCGGGCCGGTGGACCGCAGCATCGACATCCTGGTCAGCCGGCTCCGCCGCAAGGTGGAACCCGATCCGCAGGAGCCGACGCTGATCAAGACCGTCCGCAATGGCGGCTATGTCTTCACGCCCGCTGTCGCGGTGCTGGCGGGGGATGCGTGCGGGGATTGATCCATCGGCTGGTTCCGCGCACCACGGCGCGCCAGATGGCGCTGGTGGTGCTGGTCGCGGTCGCGATGTCGAACCTGATGCTCGTCGGCGTCTGGCGCTGGCTGGACCCGCCGGGCCTGGTGCCCGGAAGCCTGCGGACGCTGGAGGTGGAACTCTCCACCGCGCTGCGCCTGCTGAACGATGCCGATCCAGCCGCGCGTCCGGTCCTGCTGCGGGGCTTCGCGGGCCTCGGCATCCAGCCTGTCCCGCCGGGTGCCGCGCCGCCGCCCGGGCAGGAGACGCCGCGCCTGCTGCTGCTGCTGGCCGAGCTGCTGACCACCCGCGGTGCGGTGCGTGGCGTCACGATCACCGGCGCATCGACCGGGGATCCGGATGCGCTGCTGATCACGGCGACCCTCGCCGATGCCAGCGCGGTGTCGCTGCATGTCACCGGCGCCCGCATGCGGCAGGCGCTGCCGAACCTGCTGCTGCCGCCGGCCACTTTGCTGCTGCTGCTCGGCCTGCCGCTGCTGCTGGTCTCGATCTGGGCCGCCTTCCGGCTCACCAGGCCGCTCACCGAGCTCGCCCGGCGCGCGGAGACGATCGGCCTCGCGCGGGACAGCGCGGCGCTGCCGGAGGCCGGCACGCGGGAGGTGCGGCAGGTGGCCGGCGCGATCAACCGCCTGCTGGAGCGGCTCCGGCGGGACCTTGCCGAGCGGACGCGCCTTCTGGCCGGCATCAGCCACGATCTGCGCACGCCGCTGACCCGGCTGCATCTGCGCGTCGATGCCATGGAGGATGCCCTGCTGCGCGCGCGGCTCATGCAGGATGTGCGGGCGATGGAGGCGATGGTCGCCTCCTCCTTCGCGCTGCTCGAGACCGAGCTGCGGCAGGAGCCGCCGGAACGCATCGACCTGGCGGTGCTGGCCGCCACCATCTGCGACGATTTCGCCGATGCCGGGCATGATGTGAGCTATCACGGCCCGCGGCATTGCGCGATCCAGGGCCAGCCGCGCGGCCTTGAGCGGGCGCTGAGCAACCTGGCCGACAATGCCGTGAAATACGGCGGCGCTGCCCGCGTGCGGCTGCTGGCCGCGCCCGGCCGGGTTTCGCTGCTGGTCGAGGATCAGGGGCCTGGCATTCCGGAAGCGGAATTGCCCTTCGTCACCGAAGCCTTCCGCCGCGTGGCGCGTGCCGGCGAGGAAGCGGGCGCGCCGGGGCATGGCCTCGGGCTTGCCATCGTGGCGGGGGTGGCGCGCGCGCATGGCGGCCAGCTGCGCCTGACCAATCTGCGGCCGCATGGGCTGCGTGCGGAACTGATGCTGCAGGCCTGATCCGGCAAACAAACGCGACAGGCGGCGTGGCGCCTGCCGTGCGATAGCGCCCTGCATGATCACCATCGCCTTCCGCATGCTGCTCGGCGAGCCGCAGAAATACCTCGGCATCGTCGCGGCCCTCGCCTTCACCACGCTGCTGGTCACCGTGCAGGGCGCCACCCTGCTGTCCGTGCTGTCGCGCATCACCGCCTTCGTGGACAGCGTGGGCGGCATCGATCTCTGGGTGACCGATGCGCTGGTGCAGCATGCGGAAGAGCCCCGCCAGATGCTGGATTCGGAGGTATTCCGCGTGCGCGGCGTGCCGGGCGTGGCCTGGGGGTTGGGCATGTTCAAGGGCAGCATCAGCGTGCGGCTGGCGGATGGGCGCACGCAGACCGCGCAGCTCATCGGCCTCGACAGCGCGACCCTGATCGGCGGGCCCGCAGAATTCGTGCAGGGCCGGCTGGTCGATCTGCGCCTGTCGGACGCCATCGCGGTGGATGTCGCGGGGGCGGCGAAGCGCCTGGCCGATCCGGCCAGCGGCCGGCCGCTTCGCGTCGGCGATGTGGTGGAGCTGAACGAGCATCGCGCCACCATCACCGGCGTGTTCCGCGGCGTGCCGAACTTCCAGTCGATGCCGGTGGTCGTCACCACCTATGGCCGCGCGCGCGCCCTGCTGCCGGCGCAGCGGAAATACCTGTCTTTCATCCTGGTGCGCCTCCAGCCGGGCGCGGATGCGGCGGCGGTGGCGGCGCGGATCGAGGCGGCGACGGGGCTGCGCGCCCGCACGCCGCGGCAATTCTCCGACGAAAGCCTGCGCTGGTTCCTGCGCAACACCGGCATCCTGCTCAATTTCGGCCTGTCCACCGCGCTGTCCTTCGTGATCGGCGGCGGCATCGCGGCGCAGACCTTCCTGGGCTTCACGCTCGACAACCGCCGCCATTTCGCCGTGCTGCGCGCGATGGGGGCGCGTGGCCGCACGCTGGTCGGCATGGTGGTCGCGCAGGCGGCCTTCGCCTGCCTGGTCGGCTTCGGGCTCGGCACCGGCGCGGCCGCGCTGATCGCCGCGCAGGGTGGCGGCGATGGCCCGATCGGGCTGCTGCTGCTGTGGCAATTGCTGGCGGGCGTCGCGGCCCTGGTGGCACTGGTCGGCGTGCTGGCGGCGGGCATCGGGCTGCGCCAGGTGTTCCGCCTGGAACCGGCGATGGTGTTCAAGTGAACGCCATTCTCTGCACCGGGCTCACGAAATCCTATGCCGGGCCGGATGGCCGGAAGGTGGCGGCGCTGCGCGGCATCGACCTCACGGTCGCGGCCGGGGAGGTGGCGATGCTGGTCGGCCCCTCCGGCTGCGGCAAGACCACGCTGATCTCCATCCTGGCCGGTGTGCTGACGCGCGATGGCGGCGCCTGCCGCGTGCTGGACACCGACCAGCAGGCGCTGCGCCCCGCCGAGGCCGCTGCCTTCCGCCGGCGGGAGATCGGCTTCGTGTTCCAGGCCTTCAACCTGATCCCCACCCTGACCGCGCTGGAGAACACCATGGTCCCGCTGCTGCTTTCCGGCTTCACGCTGCGGGAAGCCGCGCCCCGCGCGCAGGCGGCGCTGGAGGCGGTGTCGCTCGGTGCCAGCGCCCAGGCGCGCCCGGCGCAGCTTTCGGGCGGCCAGCAGCAGCGCGTCGCCGTGGCGCGGGGCATCGTGCATCGCCCGCGCCTGATCGTCTGCGATGAGCCGACCAGCGCGCTCGACCAGCGCACCGGACAGGACGTCATGGGCCTGCTGCGCGGCCTGGCGCGGCAGGACGGCACGACGCTGCTGGTGGTGACGCATGATTCCCGCGTGCTCGGCTTCGCGGACCGCGTGGCGGAGATGGAGGATGGCCGCATCACCCGTGAAAGCCGGGCGGCATGATGCGCGCCTTGCGCCAGGGGGTGCTGCCCCTGCTCGCGCTGCTCGGCATCGGCTTCGGCGTGTTGCAGGTGCTGCGCGCCGCGCCGGCGCCCACCCCGGCCGTGCCGCTGGCCGAGCCCGCGGCGGCGCCCTTCGAGAGCTATGTCGGCGGCACCGGCCAGGTGGAGCCGCCGGGGCGGACCATCGCGCTTGCCGCGCCGGCCGGCGGCATCGCGACCGCGGTGCTCGTGCGGCCCGGCGACCTTGTCGCGGCCGGTGCCGCGCTGATCCAGCTGGACGACACGCTGCTGCGCGCGCAACTGCGCGAGCGTGAGGCAAGCCTTGCCGCCAGCCGCGCCCAGGTGGCCGAGGCCGAGGCCGGCCTTGCCAATGCGCGCGACCTGCTGCGGACCGCCGAGGCCGTCTCCGACCGCCGCGCGATCAGCGCGGAGGAACTCGGCAAGCGGCGCGGCGACGTGGCGCTGCACGTCGCGAAGCTGGCCATGGCGCGCGCGCAGACCCTGGCGAGCGAGGCGCAGCGCGACGCGGTGATGGAGGAACTGGCCCGCAGCACGCTGCGCGCGCCGATCCACGCGGTGGTGCTGCAGGTGAACACGCGGCTTGGCGAATACGTGCCGGCCAACCGGATCGAGACGCCCGTGCTGATGCTGGGCGCGCAGGGGCCTTCGCATGTCCGCGTGCAGGTGGATGAGAATGATGCGTGGCGGGTGCGCCCGGGGCTGCGCGCCATGGCCTATCTGCGCGGCAACCGCGCGATCTCGGCGCCGCTGCGCTTCCTGCGGATCGAGCCCTATGTCGTGCCGAAGCAATCGCTGACCGGCAGCGCGACCGAGCGCATCGACACCCGCGTGCTGGAGGTGGTGTTCGAACTGCTCGACCCTGGCATGCCGGCCTATGCGGGGCAGTTGCTGGACGTGTTCATCGAGGCGGCGCCGCTGCCCCCGCCGCCGTCGGCCACTCCCTGACATGCGCTGGCTGTTCGTGATGTTGCTGCTGGCGGGCTGTACCGTCGGCCCCGATCATCGCGCGCCCATCCCCGCCGCCCCCGCCGCATGGCGCGAACCCGCCGAGGCCGGCGCGGCGACCGAACTCGCCGGCTGGTGGCGGCGCTTCGATGACCCCGCTCTGTCGGCGCTGGTGGCCCGCGCCGTCGCCGGCGACCCCGGCGTCGAGGAAGCGGCCGCGCGGGTGCGGGAAGCGCGGGCGGGCCTCGCGGTGCAGCGCGCCGCTGCCTCCCCATCTCTCTCCGGCCACGCCGATGCCTCGCGCGCTGCGCAAGCCAACACCGGCTTGGCGCAAGGCTTCGCCGGAGCACGCACGCAGAACAGTTTCTCGGCCGGCTTCGATGCCGCCTTCGAGATCGATCTGTTCGGCGGCACGCGGCGCCGCATCGAATCCGCCGCGGCGGCCGCCGAGGCCGAGGCCGCCGATCTGCACGCCACGCTGCTCAGCCTGGTCGGCGATGTCGCGCGCGCCTATGCCGAGGCGCGCGGCACCGAGGCGCGGCTGGCCGTCGCGCGCGGCACGCTGGCGCTGCGGCGCGACACCGCCGGCCTGACGCGCGCCCGCAGCCGCGCCGGCCTTGCCCCCGAGCTGGACGCGCTGCGCGCCGAGGCGGAGGTTGCGAATGCCGCCGCGCAGATCGCCCCGCTCGAACAGGATCTGGCCGCGTTCCGCCAGCGCCTGATCGTGCTGACCGGCGGCGCGCCCGTGCCGGAGCTTGACCAGCCCGCGCCGGTGCCGCGCTTCGCGGGCTCCATCCTGCCGGACCCGCCGGCGGCGGTGCTGGCACGCCGGCCCGATGTGCGCCGTGCCGAGCGCCGGCTGGCCAGCGCCAATGCGGAAATCGGCGTCGCCGAGGCGGCACGCTACCCGGCGATCACGCTGGCCGGCGCGCTCGGCGTGAATGCGGCGCGGCTGCGCGGCGCCAATCTCGCCACGCTGCAAAGCTGGTCCTTCGGGCCGAGCCTGGATGTGCCGCTGTTCGATGCCGGGCAGCGTCGCGCGACGGTGGCGCAGAAGGTGGCGGTGCGGGACCAGCGCCTGGCCGCCTGGCGCGCCGTGGTGCTGGCGGCGATCGAGGAGGCCGAGAACGCGCTATCCGCCCTTGCCGCCGAACAGCGCCAGCATGCGGCGCTGCGCCGCGCCGTCGCCGCCTATGCCGCGAACGAGGCGCTGGCGCGCGCCCAATATGCCGGCGGCCTCGCAAGCTTTCTCGATGTGCTGGACGCGCAGCGCTCCCTCGGCACGGCGCGCGACGCGCTGGCGCAGAGCGAAACGCGTCGCGCCACCCATGCCATCGCGGTGTTCAAGGCGCTTGGCGGCGGCTGGGACGGCGAGATGTAACGCGACACGCAGCCAGCTTGGCCTGTGCTGCTGTGCGGTCCGCACCCAGGAGAACCGATCGATGCCCGCCCATCGCCTCGCCGCGCTGCTGTTCCTGCTGGCACCCGGCCAGCCGGCTGCGCAGAGCCTGCCGGAGGCCCTGGCGCTGACCCACGCCAGCAACCCGGCCATCCTGGCCGCGCGCGCCGCGCTGGGCCGGGTGATGGAGACGGTGCCGGAAGCCCGTGCTGGCTGGCGGCCGACCATTGTCATGACGGGCAGGTACGGGGCCGTGGACGGCGACAGCCGCAACACCCGGACCGGCGTCACCCAGAACGACACGCGCCCGTTGCTGACCCTCGAAGGCTCGGTCACCCAGCCGATCTGGCGCGGCGGGGCGACGGAGGCGCGGGTGCGGCGCACGCGGAACGATGTGCTGGCCGAGCGTGCCCGGCTGATGGCCGTCGAACAGGCCACGCTGCGCGACGCCGCCGCAGCCTACACCGCGCTGGTGCAGGCCGAGCAGGAACTGGCGATCCGGCGGGAGGCGGAGCGCATCTTTTTGGACCAGGCTGCCATCGCCCGCGCCCGCCTGCGGGCCGGGGAGGTGACGCGGACCGATGTGGCGCAGGCGGAATCGCGCGCGCAGGGGGCGCGCGCCGATCTGTCCGCGGCGCTCGGCACCTGGCGCGGCGCGCGGGCGATGTTTCTCCGGCTGGTCGGGCAGCCGCCGGGCGCGCTGGCCTTGCCGGGCCCGCTGCCCGCGATGGCCGCCGATGCCGAAGCGGCCGGAAGGCTGGCGATGCGCGATCACCCGGACGTGGTCGCCGCCCGGTTCGCCGAGGCCGGCGCGCGCGACGAGGTCGATGTGCGGCTCGCCACGCTGCGCCCGCAGATCGAGATGCGCGGGCGGCTGTTCCGCGAAGACAACGCCGACGACCCGAAGGAGCGCGAGACCGGCGGCCAGATCACGCTGAACCTGACCATGCCGCTCTATCAGGCCGGCGCGGAGCATGCCGCCATCCGCGCAGCCCGCCAGGCCGCCCGGCAGGCACGGCTTGAGATCGAGGTGCAGCGCCAAGGCGCACGGCGGCAAGCGGTCGAAGCCTTCGAGACACGCCGCGCCGCTGTCGCGCAGCTGCGCGCGGTGGCCGTCCAGCTCACCGCGGCGGAGGTTGCGCTGGCGGGCGTCCGTGGGGAAGTTCGGGCGGGCGGCCGCGGCGTGATCGACCTGCTGAACGCCGAGCAGGAAGTGCTGGATGCCCGGCTGGCCCGCATCGCGGCCGAGGTCGCGCTGGTCGATGCCGGATATGCCGGCGCCCTTTCGGTCGGCCGCATGACGCCGGTGGATCTGGCGCTGCCCGCTGCCACCGCCGTGGCGCCAGCCGATGCCGCGCCGGCGTCACGCCAGAACCTTGGCCCCGGGCCATCCTGATCAGACCCGGTGCGTCGGGGTCGGACCGCGGGCGTCGGCCCGCCCCGGCCTTACTTCAGCCGCTGCCGCAGCGCCGCCCCCAGGCTGTCCACCACCACCACGCAGGCGAGGATGGTGAGCAGGATGGCCGCCACCTGGTCATAGGCGATCAGCCGCAGCGCCGCGATTAGCTCGAAGCCGATCCCGCCCGCGCCCACGATGCCAAGCACGGTGGAGGCGCGGAAGTGATACTCCCAGCGGTAGATCGTGATGTCCGCCAGCTGCGGCAGCACCTGCGGCAACACCGCATGGGTGATCACCTGCACCCGTGTGGCGCCCGCCGCGCGGGCGGCCTCCAGCGGCCGCGGGTCCACATGCTCGATCGCCTCGGCGTAGAACTTGCCCACCATGCCGACCGAATGCAGCGCCAGCGCCAGTACGCCCGGCAGCGCGCCGAAGCCGACGGCGGCCACGAACAGGATGCCGAGGATCAGCTCCGGCACCGAGCGCAGGCAGGACAGCAGCAGCCGCGCCGCATGCCCCAGCGCCGGCAGCGGCGTGGTGTTCGGCGCCGCCAGCAGGGCCAGCGGCAGCGACAGGATCACCGCCAGGATGGTGCCGGCGATGGACATCGCCAGCGTGTCCAGCAGCGGCCGCAGCCAATGCTGCCAGCGCGAGAAATCGGGCGGCACCATCTCGGAGGCGAGCTGCGCCAGGGCGGGAACGCCCTCGGCGAAGCGCGTCGCGTCGAAGAAGCCGGTGATGGCGAGTGCCACGACGCACACCGCCAGCACGCCGGCCACCAGCAGCGCCTGGCGGCGGCCATCGGCACGCTCCGCCGCCAGGATATCCTGTTGCGTCGTGGCGGACATCAGCTCATCCGGCCGAGGTCGAGGTTCAGGATGCGCGCTGTTTCACGCAGGACGTCATAGGCGCTGTCGTCGGTCGGCGCGAAGGCTTCGACGCGGAAGTTCCGCAGCAAGGCGGGCTCGCGCAGGTTCAGGAAGGCGTCGCGGATGGCCTGCTTCAGCTCGGGTGCCAGGTTGCCCTGCATCACCATCGGATAGTTCGGGATCGGGTCGGAGAAGGCGACGTCCACGATACGGTCGCGCTTCACGATGCCGCGCGCCAGCAGCGACTGGAAGATCGGCTCCGACAGCGCACCGGCCGGGGCGCGGCCGGATTCCACCGTGCGGGCCACCGCGTCATGCGTGCCGACATGCACCACGCGATAGTCGCGCTCCCCCACCAGCCCGGTTCGGCGCAGGATGGTGGCGCGCGGCGCGAGATGCGAGGAGGTGGAGGCCTGGTCGCCGAAGGCCACCGGGTGCCCGCGCAGATCCTCGAGCGTCTTCACCGGCCCTTCGGCGTTGGCGATGATGATCGAGCGGTAGGTGGGCGAGCCGCGCTCGACCCCGACCGCGAAGGGCTCAATGCCCTCGGCGCGCGACTTCGCCAGCACGTAGGAGAAGGGGCCGAAATAGGCGATCTCGATCCGGCCGAAGCGCATCGCCTCGATCATCGAGGAATAGTCGGTGGTCACCACCACCTGCACATCGCGCCCCAGCGTCTGCGCCAGATGCGCGCGCAGCGGCTGCGCATTCTGGATGATGGTGGAGGCGTTCTCGTCCGGCAGCAGCGCCATGCGCAGGCGCGTCGGGTTCTGCGTCTGGGCCGAGGTCGGTCCGGCGGCCAGCGCCGGCAGCAGCAGCGGCGCGGCGAGCAGGGAACGGCGGTTCATGGCGTGGTCTCCAGGACGGGGGTGAACGCAGCTTGGGTGGGTGCCACGCCGCCGTAGATGCGGCGGATCGCGGCTTCATCGAGGTTCGCCGGCGGACCATCGAAGACCATGCGCCCGCCGCCGATGCCGATGATGCGGTCGGCGAATTGGCGCGCGAGCTCGACCTGATGCAGCGAGACGATGGCGGAGAGCCCGTCCTGCCGGCAGATGTCGTGCAGCAGCGCGAGCACGCGCTCGGCGGTGGCGGGGTCGAGCGATGCGACCGGCTCATCCGCCAGGATCAGGCTCGGCGCCTGCGCCAGCGCGCGCGCGATGCCGACGCGCTGCTGCTGCCCGCCGGAAAGCTGGTCGGCGCGGCGCAGCGCGAAGTCGAGCAGGCCCACGCGATCGAGCGCGTCGAGGGCCAGGCGCTTCTCCGCCTCGGCCAGCGGCAGCAGGCTGCGCAGCGTCGCGTGATGGCCGAGCCGGCCGGTCAGCACATTCGCGAAGGCCGTCAGCCGGCCGATCAGCTGGTGCTGCTGGAACACCATGCCCGTCGCGCGGCGGTGTTCGCGCCAGGCGCGGGTGGTGCGCAGCGCGCCCAGAAGGGCGGTCTCCACATGGCCCTCGGTCAGCGAAACCAGGCCGTTCAGGCTGCGCAGCAGGGTGGATTTCCCGGCACCGGATGGGCCGAGCAGCACGGTGAATTCGCCCTCGGCGAAGTCGAGGCTGGTCGGGTGCAAGGCGCGGGTGCCGTTGGGATAGACGACGCCGCCCTGGACCAGCCGCAGCGCCGGTATGCCGCCTCTTTGATCATTCATTTGCAACTCCGGCGCTGTTTGATAATTCAGCGCCGTATATCGCGGGCAAGTCCGCCCCCGGAGTGACGTGTTCATGAAACCCGCCCCGAAGCCGCACATCCTCGTCACCCAGACGCTGCACGAGCGGGTGCGGCAAAGGCTGCTGGATTTCGCCACGGTCGAGATGAACCCGGGGCCGGAGCCCTGGCCCGCCGCCGAACTGCGCGCCCGCGCGGCCACCGCCGATGGGCTGCTCGCCTTCATGACCGACCATGTGGATGACGCTTTCCTGGCTGCCTGCCCGCGGCTGCGCATGGTCGGCTGTGCGCTGAAGGGGGCCGACAATTTCGACCTCGACGCCTGCCGCCGCCGCGGTGTCGCTGTGTCGCTGGTGCCGGATTTGCTGACGGCACCGACCGCCGAGCTCGCGGTCGGGTTGCTGATCGGCCTTGGCCGGCATGTGCGGGCGGGCGATGCGCTGGTGCGCGGCGGCGGCTTCGCCGGCTGGCGGCCCATCCTGTATGGCGCGGGGCTGGAGGGGGCCACCGTGGGCCTGCTGGGCTTCGGCCGGGTCGGGCAGGCGGTGGCCGCCCGGCTGCAGGGCTTCGGCTGCCGCCTGGTCGGCCATGATGCCGGCGCGCCGCCGCCGCCCGGCGTCGCGGCGCTGCCGCTGGCGGCGGTGCTGCCGCAAGCCGATGCGCTGGTGCTGGCCCTGCCACTGACACCCGCCACGCGGCATCTGGTGGACGCCGCGTGCCTCGCCGCGCTGCCGTCGCATGCGCTGGTGGTGAATGTGGCGCGCGGCTCGCTGGTGGATGAGGCGGCGGTGGCGGATGCGCTCACGGCCGGGCGGTTGGGCGGCTATGCGGCCGATGTCTTCGAGATGGAGGATTGGGCGCTGCCGGATCGCCCGCGCGCCATTCCGCCCGCCCTGCTCGCGCATCCGCGCACGCTGTTCACGCCGCATCTGGGCTCGGCCGTGGCGGCGGTGCGCGAGGCGATCGAGACCGCGGCGGCGGACTCGCTCGCTGCCTTCTTCGCCGGTGCGCCGGTGCCGGGACGGGTGGCGTGATGCTCGACCTCGGCCTGCTGAACAGCTTCGTCGCGGTGGTGGAAGGCGGCGGCTTCCGTGCTGCGGCAAGGCGGCTGGGGGTGTCGCAACCGCTGCTCAGCCAGCAGCTGCGCCGGCTGGAGCAGGAGCTCGGCGTGACGCTGATCGAGCGCAGCCGGCGCGGCGGCGCGCCCACGCCGCAGGGCCAACGCCTGCTGCCGCATGCCCGCCGGCTGGTGGAGGGCGCGCGCCAGGCGGCCAGCCTGTTCGCGCCGCGCCCGCTGGTGATCGGCGCGGCGCGCAACCCCGGCCTTTACCTGCTGCCGCCGCTGCTGCGCCCGGAGGAGGAGCTGCGCCTTGTCTCCAACCCCGAGGCGCTGGAGCGGCTGACCGAGGGCGAGACCGACATCGCCTTCACCGAATGGTGGGACGACAGGCCAGGGCTGGAGGCGCTGCCCTGGCGCGAGGAGAAGGTGATCGGCATCGTCGCCCCCGGCCACCCCTTCGCCGGCGGCGCCCCCGTGCCGCTGGCCCGTTTCCTGGCCGAGCCGCTGGTGGGCGGCGAGCCTGGCACCGGCATGGGCCGCGTCCTGGCCGAAGCGCTGGGCGCGGCAGCCAAAACCCCTGTCCCCGCCATGCGCGTCGCGCGGGCCATGGGCAGCACGGAGGGGGTGAAGCGCGCAGTGGCGGCCGGGCTCGGCGTCTCGGTGCTGCTGGCCTGCGCGGCGCGCGACGAATTGGCGGCGGGGTCGCTGGTTGCCGTGCCGCTGGCCGGCCCGCCGCTCCGCCGGCGCATCTGGGCCGTGCTTCCCGCCGACCTGCCGCGGCGATCCCCGGCGCGGCTTTTCTATGAGCGTGTGCGCCTATCGCTGTAGGCTCAGGACCCATTAATTTGCTTGCGGCGGCGAGGGCGTGCGTGATTCTGAACGGAGCGGAGGTGCTCCCATGTCCGTCCCGTTCCTGCTCACCGCGGCGCAGATGCGTCGCATCCGGCCACACTTCCCGCTCTCGCACGGCATCCCGCGCGTGGATGACCGCCGCGTCCTCAGCGGCATCATCTTCGTCATCAAAGGCGGCCTGCGCTGGCGGGACGCACCGCCCGGCTACGGCCCGCACAAGACCCTCTTCAACCGCTTCGTCCGCTGGAGCCGGATGGGCGTGTTCAGCCGCATCTTCGCCGCGCTCGCTGGCGAGGCCGGCGAGCCCGACCGGCTCATCATCGACAGCACCCACTTGAAGGCGCACCGCACCGCGGCCAGCCTTCTCAAAAGGGGGCGCCTGATCGCTGCATCGGTCGAACCAAGGGCGGGCTGAACTCCAAGCTCCACGCCGTCTGCGACAGCCACGGCCGCCCCGTCGTCATGATGCTCTCAGCAGGGCAGATGAACGACCAGAAGGGCGCCAACATCCTCGCTCCGTTCCTGCCACCCGCGCGCGAGTTGATCGGCGACCGCGGCTACGACAGCAACCCATTCCGCGCGGCTCTCGCCGAGCGCGGCATCGTCGCCTGCATCCCGCCCAAGAAGAACCGAAAGCAGCCGATACCCTACGACAAGGCGCTGTACCGTCAGCGCCACCGCATCGAGATCGCCTTCGGCCGCATCAAGGACTGGCGCCGCA
>JAESGD010000059.1_pt1 | contig 140631 bp, 116 predicted proteins | sample 9269581 | NCBI WGS metagenome assembly JAESGD01 (sample SAMN14515903, study PRJNA621661) | algae metagenome | isolation source: Cyanomargarita calcarea GSE-NOS-MK-12-04C and co-occurring heterotrophs from... | place: USA: Grand Staircase Escalante National Monument, Utah | collected 2007-12-30 | reverse complement strand
ATCGCGCAAGCGTGCCATAGGCATATCGCGCAAGCGTGCCATAGGCATATCGCGCAAGCGTGCCATAGGCATATCGCGCAAGCGTGCCATAGGCATATCGCGCAAGCGTGCCATAGGCATATCGCGCTAAATTTCGAGGGTGCTGGAGCTACGCCTGTCGTAGATATCGCTTTTGTGTTCCTATTTGCTAAACTGGTAATCATCGCAACACTAATTAATCGCTATGCACTCCACTAGTCCACACCAAGAACTTTTACAAGCGCTCGCTAAACTTAGCGAGCAGCAGATCCAAATAGTCTTGCAATTTATCCAGACTCTCCAACCCAAACAAATGTCTAATCCGATCTCTACTCCATTCGATCCATTGGCTAACTTTGTTGGAGCCACTAATCACGGTAATCTAGCTACTCTGATTGATGAAACGCTCTATGAGTAATATAATATTCGTTGACACATGGGGCTGGCTTACCCTGAATGATGCAGGTGAACGTAGACATAAAGATGTTGCCAGTTTGTATCAAACTTTAATAGCCCAGAAAACACTCATCTATACCAGCACGTTTATTTTAGATGAGACATTCACATTATTTTTCAAACGACTCAACTCTTTCCAAGCCCAGCAAGCGATGCTTCAACTATCTGCTGCATTTTCTACACAACAATTTCAACTAATCCAAATTGACGAATATCGCTTTACTCAAACCCAAATGTTGCGGTTAAAGTATCTTGATAAACCACAAATCTCTTTTACTGACTTAACTTCAATCTTAATTATGCAAGAGTTCAATATCTATCGAATCCTAACAGAAGACGCTCATTTTACTCAAGTTGGCTTAGGATTTCAACTTGAACCTGCTCTTATTTAACTTTTTGTATGAGTCTAGGGTTTCAGATGCAAATATCATTTTCTGACCTTAATTACTATCTCTGAAAAACTCTAATATAATCATCAAGCGCAACGTTCTTGAGCAATTATCAATTTGGCTGTATTTTCCAAGACTTTCATAGTTTGAGTCTCAAGATAGGGAAAATCATTAATAAATTCACTTTCCATACATTATTTTTACTATCTTTATCCCATGTCCGATTAAATAAGCTACGAACACGCTTAGTATCCGTTAAAGCATAGTCTAAACTTTCTGAGATTATATGACTTTGGTCAATCTCTAAAGAATAAGTATATATAGTTTTTTCAAATATAGTTCGTAACTCAAACCTAGTGGTTTCTTCAGCAGAAATATTATCTAATTTAAATGGTTCTAATTTTGCGTATCCGAAGATTTGTTGAAGTTTAATGGTTTCTTGGTTTCCGTTATGCATCAAGAGTAGTAAATAATCAAGAGCTTGGATAACATTACTTTTACCTGAAGCATTCGCACCAAAAAGAGCTAGAACAGGCAAAAGTTCAATATTCCAACCTTCAACGAAATATCCAGGAGCAATTTCGCTATCTGGTTTAACTCGTTTGCGTTTGTTAGTTTGGGTTGTTTTTTGAGCGCTTTGTCTTTAAATAATTTGGTTTATTGAAATTTTTTGGTTTATTGAAATTTTTTGGTTGCAGGGAATGGGCAAAAAATACTCACTCCTGTACAACCTACCTAAAACCGCTCGTGGAAAGTCCGCTTAAAGAATTTGGGTATGTCAATTAGAAAAGACGGATGATTTATTTCATCCATCTTTATGCGATGCCCTTGGCAACCTTCGGTATCGCGCACATCACTGACCAGTCGGCTCGCTATTAACAGAAAAAACGCTCCCATTGAGCCAAGCTTAATCAAAGAGCGCTACAGAGAAACCATGAAGCTAGCAATCCTGATTTTACGAGATGCCATCAAGAAATTCGACTTATACCTGGCAGAAAAGGGCGTAACGATCGAGCAAGAACTCGAACGACTTGAGAGAAATGGTCAAATTATCGGCACTACCTCAACCACCCCCCGATTGCACCAAACGACCTCAATCAATTCTCGGTAAGCTAAATTGCGATCGTGCGGGGTCATTCCCTCCCAAAAGTCAGGATGACGCATATATTGCAACAGTTTAATTTTCTCCTCCGACTCAATTGTTTCTAACTTTTCGCTTTCCTGGACTAGAAACAATTGTGTCCGTTTCCGCTCGATAATTTCGTGCAAGTCTGGGTCATTTAATGCACTTAACTTATCGATCGAGTCAACAATTTCTTGGATTTTCGGGTTTTCGGGTTTGAGCGAGGGAATTAGGTTTGATATCTCGTTCGCTTTTGCCACCAACACCGATTGCACCTGTCGCTCTGCGGCTTCAAGGGATAAATTATATGTTTTGGCATATATCGGATCGCATTTCCCGTTGCGACTCCTAGCATTCCGACAAGCTAGAAATCTCCCCCAATCTCCAGCCTTGTTTTTATAATTCAACCTTTGGGTCATCATCCCCCCACAATTTTTGCAGCGGGCGACACTGCTCAACGGGTTAACTAATTGGTCAGAACTAATACCCTTTTTACGGGTTCTATTGTCATCGAATATGGATTTGATAACTAACAACTCATATTCATCGATTAATGGTTGGTGGGTACTGTCGATAATGACCTGTGGTGTCTTGTGTCCAAAAGACAGGTATTGCAATTTCCCCCTTAACATGGCATTCGACATCCAGCTTTTTAGTCCGGTCGAACTGGAGGGGGCTTTTAAGTGAATTTTGCCCCCATAACTAGGGGGATGCATGTAAAAATTTTTCCTGAAGTCATCCAAAGTCTTTCCGTAGGATTTGGATTCCAGGAACAGATCGATTAACTTTCTCGCAACCTGGAAGTAAGTAAGCTTACTTTCTGGGTACAAACTTTGGTTCGGAGCGATCGCACCATCAATTTTGATATATCCAAATATAGGTTTATATGGCTCTTTGCGTTCTCGATGCTTGGCATGTCCCGATATTGAATGCGACCTGAGTCTATCTCGAACCTGTGCAGCCAACGCGGCTTTTATCCTCCCGGTAAACAGTCCGTCGGGAGAGGTTAAATCTAAGTCCCCATCTTCGAGAAACTTTATCTGGACATTGTGCTTGATAAAAAGCTCTCGTGATTGTTCCCATTGCAAAGGGGAACGTGTTAGTCGGTCAAAGTTAGGAATGACCACTTGAAACACTTGTCCTGCTCTCACTAAGTCAAGGACAGCGTTAAATCCTTCACGGGTATCTGATACTCCAGATTCAACGTCAAAGTATACGAGGTTTTGAGGTATCCCGTATTTAATCAATGCATCGATGTACCTTTCAAGCGCATGACCATCGGTAAATTGCTGCTTGCTAGATACCCGACAGTACCCAAGAATTAATTTGTCCACAGAGAAACCGCAAATCATCGCGTATCACGGCAACTACACAACCATATTAAAATCATGATTGTCCCATGATTGGTCATGAAAGCATTGTAGAGATCGGGATTGAGTAAATCTGAATCTGGTGTTGCGAGTTCAGCACGGATAGCGATCGCCATTAGTCCACCGATGAGGTAGAATACAAACGCTGTCACTAGGTATTGGATACCAATCACCTTGTGGTCAATATTAAAGGTGAAGTAGTCGTACCATTTCCACGCCTTCGGATGTTCGGCGTAAGCAACCAGTTTATCTACGGGAGGAATATTCTGTGGATGTTCTAATTGGGTCATATTTTTGTTGATTGTTAGTTGTTGATTGTTAGTTGTTAGTTGTGAGTTGTTAGTTGTTAGTTGTTGATTGTTAGTTGTTGGTTGTAACCACTAACCAATAACTACTAACTAATAACTACTAACCAATAACTACTAACTAATGACTAATAACCAATGACTCTTGACTAATCCCCATATCGGAAGCATATGGTGCAAGAAACTCTGATTTTGACATTACGGTGTTAACTGCAACAGTTTGTTTCAATTCTGGGTTCTGTGCCAACCGATTTTCTTCCACCCAGTTATTGAAATCTTCTGGTGTGTGGACAACAACCTTTGACCTCATTGCACCGTGATAACTACCGCAAAGTTCTGTACAAACTACCGGATATGTGCCTGGTTTTGTAGCGATAAATCGCAGTTGAGTCGGAATACCAGGAATTGCATCTTGCTTCAATCTAAATTGTGGAACCCAGAAGGAGTGAATTACATCTGTTGCTGAAAGATTGAGTTGGACATCAGCACCGACAGGAACGTGTAATTCCCCAGCCCCAAAGTCTAAGTTAGGGTATTCATACAACCAAGCGAACTGCATTCCCGTGACGTTTACAACCAAATCTGCTTGATTGTTTTCCTCTTGGGGATTAGCACCGATACCAATTTTTGGTGCTGCTGTTGCTGTTCCTACTTGCGATTCCATCCCTTGGGTGTCACTGATCGTAGCAGCGATCGCACTCCCGGAACTATGGTTGTGAGACATCATCGGATGACCAGGTGATTCCAATCCTCCCATGTCACGAAATACAGCCACGCTGTAAATTCCCAACCCAATGACAATTACTGATGGAACTGCTGTCCAAAAAATTTCTAAAGGAACGCTACCTTCAATATGCGGCCCATCTGTATCGTCACCCGGTCGGTGACGAAATTGAATCGCAAAAAGTAAGATGATTCCTTCGACCACCAAAAAGAAGGCGATCGCAATGGAAAACATGACGTTGAAAAAATTATCTACTAGGGGTGCTTGTTGCGACGCTTGTATCGGTAGTAGATTGTGGTGGTGACCAACCCAGAGGCTGAAAACTGTAATTACTATCCCAGCCACCAAGCTTAAGAGTGAAACAGGAATTCCCTGCATAAATACCTGCTAATCAAAAACGTTGTGAATGATGTGTACTAGCAATTTAGTTGCTTTTTATCCTTTGTACATCCCATCGTGTATTCTTGCCAGTACTCTCGAACTATTGCTCCAAGCAAAGCAAGAGAATAGTTTTTTGCGGCTCGAATTCTCAGCATTTTTATATTTGCTAATCTTTATTAGTTGGTCAATAGCAAATAACAACTATGAACCAAAAATTTTGAAATTAGCAAATATCCTGACTTCTTATTTTATGTATCTACACTAGAGAATTCGGGAGAAATTTCCAGATTGTTTAATAAATTTCTCCCATCCATATCAATGAGAACTATCTCTATCCTAAGATAGAAGAGCATTCTGCTTTAGGAAGGGCTAGTTGCTTCTTGAAAGTATAAAGTGTGTACTAAGGAAGCGTTCGGTGAAGGTAAGCATATTATTCACCCTTCTTCCTCCTTCCTTTGGTAAGGCTATATTAGCTGCAAGTCTAATTTTGTTAATAACCGACAATTTACGATTTACGGATTTGTTTGCTGTGAACTTTTTCTTAGTTCTGGTAACTCTCCTGTCTTCCCCTCTGGTTACCTTGCCACTCATACCAAAATTCAGGAGTCACGCTAAAAAAGCAACTTATACGTAGCGTAATGATATTTTTGCTCTTCCTAAAACAGCGCTCCTTTTAAACAAAAACCCAAAATTACCCTAGTTATTCAATGTGGTGTGAGTATAGCAATTTTTGGGACAAATCCGTGAACAAGCTTGGCAGCCAATACAGTTTTCTGGAGAAGCGACTATCATGACTTTACGTTCAACATCACCATCATCTTCATCCTCAACAAATTCGCCTTCATCGTTGAGAGCTTTCAAATCCAACACATCATATCCACAAACTTTTACGCATCTGCCACAGCCGATACATTTGTCTTTGTCAATTTCTTGAGCAAATTTTGGTGTCCAAGTCTGACCGCCAAATGTTAATCCTGTTACTGTTGCCATGACTAAACTATCTCCACTTTTACCTACAAAGTTAGTTGAACTTTTGCCTTCATCCTAACATAATCTTCCTGAGTCTTCTTTGACTGGAAAAATAGTTATGGACTAAATCAAAGTTCTCTGACTTTTAGTCTAATCTTCTTTTATAAAAAAAATGTATATGAAACTATTTACCAATAATTTAGAAGCTGATATTAAATACAAAAATCATATATAGCAGATGTTATGCCATTACTTGGCAGCCAGGATATTTATCTTCTGATGTCTATTTAGGCTTACTTATCAACCTTCTTCATTTGTTATTCCTAAACAGTTGTTATCTCTTCTATTTGACTACATTATATGATTTCAAAGGAATAATGAGATTATTTTTCAATAGTGAGAAACCCAACTTATAAGGCTTTCGATTCTCGCAACTCAAATAGATATCTCCGACTTCGCGTTCATTTGTTGGGGATCTAGACACTCACTGACGATATGTAATTTTATTTTGTATAAAAATATCAAGCTTAGTGCTTACTCTATAAATTGTATTTTTTACTATTTATCAAAGGTAAGTAGCTATCTAAATTATCTAAAAATTTTACGAAAAACTAATAATATGCAATAAATATTAAGAGCATTAATAATCAGATTTCAAGGAAGTTCTTATAAATTTAGTTGTTTGGCAATAACAGTTTAGTTTTGCGTATTCGCGAAATTAAAAATGTTAGTGAGTTACCTATTTATAAGAATATTAAGAAATTAGCTTAGGCTCATTGCGAACAAACCCAGTAAAGCTTGTGTGGAATGTTGAAATAAGAAATATTGAAAAATCGGCTTATCTACAAAGCCTTGAATATATTCCAAGTGATGGAAAATTTTCAAATAGATAAAGGTTATGACTGCGGCAATAAAATTTTATTGATGCCGGAAGAATAAAGTGGTAGTGAGTAGTGAATAGACAAAATAAATACGGATTAACACTCTTTGTCAGATATCGAGACATATACATTGGCAATTGCCTTATGCCTTACACAATTCCTAACAACAGTTGCGTTGGATGTGACAGCTGCCGTCCCCAGTGCCCTACCGGTGCAATCAAAAAAGAAAACAATGAATACTGGATCGATCCGTCACTTTGTAATAATTGTGAGGGTTATTATCCCGAACCTCAATGTGTATTAGCCTGTCCGACTAATTCCCCAATTCCTTGGCAGGCAAAAAAAGGTAGATGTAAAATAGATGTCAGAGACGCTACTAGCCCAGATTTATTTTCTAACGGTAAAACAAACCCGTTTGCGAGTGCGATTGTGATTTGGGAAGCTTGTAACGTCCTATCTGGGAGAGCAACATTACCTTGGGAAAAAGATGAAGCTGGTAATTTATGTTACAGCCGACAAGTTAACCAAGGTAGGGGAGCGATCGCCTTTCACGTCAAAGAACCAGTTAACGGGAACAAAAGCGCAACAGAGTTAGGAGCAATCTTAGCACTTGATATTAGATCCGCTTGTCTGCATTTAATTTTGGCAGCTCATGCGACAAACTTAGAAAAACCTTGGGAACAGGAATTTACTATTGATGACAGGCAAATAGAGAAATATCTCGGACTGGAGAAACGCAAAGACTTGAGCAAAGCAGCCAAGTTGACTTTAATGAAAAATATCCTCACCGATGCTTGCTCGCTTATGGTTTCTATTACCTGGCTTTCCCAAGGTAGACTTAAGGGATTTTGCATTGAAAAAAGTCCTTTGTGGGATGTGCGAGAAACTCAACATTACTTTCAAGAAGACAACCAAGGGTGTAAATATCTTACCGGGCTAACTTTTAAAATCAGAGCAGGTAATTGGGCTCAATATTTCTTGAACAGACAAGGATGTAAGGAGCGCTCCGCATTCTATCAATATGGCAGTCTACCCAAATCTTTGTTAACTACAGTCATGAGCATTTGGCAGCAACATGAAGGTGCAGCAAGACTGATGCTGTGGTTGCTGTTTAAAACCAAAATGGGTAGAGAACAACGCATCACTGTTCCCACCTTAATGCGTGTTGCTTATGGCGAGCAAAAAATTAATCTTGCTTGCGGCTACAGGGAAGAACGCAAACGTTTATTGCGAACATTTGAAAGTGATTTGGAAATTCTCAGCCATCACGGCATCAAGGCAATTTTTGACCCAATTACCTATCCACCAGAAATACAACCGTTGTGGGCAAAGTTAATTGATATTCCCGAAGATCCAGATGAAGCATTAGATTTTTGGATTAATGACGGTGGTGGTGGTTCTCGGTTAACAGATACAGGACCCCGTGGTAAATGGAATATGCTGATGAATGGGCGGATTTTGTCTTTTGAACTACCACCCGATTGGGAACAGCACATCTCTAATGCTGAAAAAAAGCAGCGAAATGCTAAGACCAGAAGAAGTCCTAAAACTACCGGCGGTTTGTTGGGGGAACAGATTTTACAAGCCAGAAAAAATCTGAATCTCTCTCAGAGGGAACTGGCAAAGCTAGCTGGGAAAAGTCAAAGTTGGATTAGAGATATTGAAAATGGTCGATTGAAAGCGAAGTTGCAAGATCAAGTGGTGTTAAGGAAATTACTTGGTATGGTGTGAGAGTCAGATCCCCGACTTCTGGGAGAAGTCGGGGATCTAGCAGCCACTCAAAATTAATGTCTGTCTTTTTGAAAAACGGGTAACAGTTTTCCGAAATCGCTAATACTCAAGTGGTAGCTCTTATCAGAACAGCAATTTGTAAATAGCGTCTACTCGCAAGGATAAAAGTCATGATTTCTCAAAAAATACAGCAACTACAAGATCAAATTGACCACGAAATGAAGGAGGCTTTAAATAACTCGAACTTAGGCGAGATACTCAATAAATTTGGTGTCACAGGAGATTTTATCAAATCTCAGTTAACAATTGATCTAACTAAAATTCAATTTATCGATCCGGTTGAAGACAAGCAATTTGAGAAATATTTACCAACTATTCCAGAGTCACAAATTGTGACACTTAGTTGCTGCAAGAAGGGTGTATGTCTTTGTTGTCTTTGCGGATAATCTGTAAAGCGATTCTCCACTTTATACTTATATAGCAACCCTGTTTGAACTATAAATTCACAAACCCCGATAAGCCCGGTTTCTTTAAGAAATCGGGCTTATCGATATTAGGTTGATTTACTTCATTTACTTAAATTAAGCTTTGGTTCTCAAGGAAACCCAGATTACCGATATCGATGTAGTCTACTTATAGCTTCGCGTGGAAGATAGAAAATCTAGGATGAGAAATTTTTGCATCTGCTTTCAAAAGCTAGGAATAACATCACTGAGTATATTTTTTTACTCAATAACTACTACTGCTCAAATCGTTCCAGATGCTACTCTATCTAATAATTCTCGCGTTATACAACAGGACAGCATCAGAATAATTGAAGGTGGAACCCAAGCCGGAAGCAATCTGTTTCACAGTTTTCAAGAGTTTTCCGTACCTCCTGAAAGTACAGCTCACTTCAACAATGCCAATTATATTCAAAATATTATTAGCCGAGTTACAGGTAAATCTATTTCTAATATTGATGGTGTCCTGAAAGCTAACGGCACCGCCAATTTATTTCTGATTAATCCTAACGGAATTATTTTTGGTTCCAATGCCTCCTTAAACATTGGTGGTTCATTTGTAGGGAGTACTGCGAGTAGCCTTAACTTTGCTGATGGTACAAAGTTTAGCGCCACATCTCCTACAACCACACCCCTACTGACAGTGAGTGTTCCCATTGGTTTACAATTTGGAGCAACTGTAGCACCCATCCGCTTGGCATCCCAAGCCAGCCCAAATGGTGCAACTAATATCTTGGGTGACCCCGTTGGTATACAGGTGCAGACAGGCAAGACCTTAGCAATTGTAGGCGGTGATGTAGTCGTAGACGGTGGAAATTTAACAGCAGAGTCTGGACGCATTGAGTTAGGAAGCGTCGCAGGTGATAGTCTGGTGAGTTTGAACCCAACGAACCAAGGTTGGAGCTTGGGGTATGAAGGTGTGCGGGATTTCCAGAACATTCAAATAAGCGAGCGAATTGTTGACGGTTCTAAGATTCCATCTGTTGTAGATACTAGTGGCGAAAATGGTAACGGTAATATCCAGTTGCAAGGTGAGTCCGTGGAACTGATTGGCAATCTTGTGAGCTTACTAAACTTGATTACGGGTGCCCGAGATGCTGGAGATATAAAAATTAACGCGAGGAAATTAATTGTTCAAGATGGCGCACAAGCATTAGTTAATACTTATGGCTCAGGTGCTGGAGGAAATTTGATTGTGAACGCCTCTGAGTCTGTGGATTTGGGAGGTAGCTATACATACCCAAATACTACTGATACTCGTGCTAGTGGATTGTTTAGTGCAACTATCGCTACCGGAAAGGCGGGAGACATAACCGTCAACACTGGGAGGTTGCGTATTCAAAATGGGGCACAGATATCAGTAGAGTCTAGCGGTGAAATTCAGGACTCACAATTTATACCAGCTACAGGAAAAGGAGGGAATTTGACAGTAAACGCCAGAGAATCTATAGAGTTAATTGGCACCTCAGCACAAGGTTTTCCCACTGGCTTGTTTGCTACGACTCTCGGGGGAGCAGATGGAGGAAAAATAGCGATCGCCACAGAAAAATTAATTGTCCAGGACGCAGCAGCAGTAAGTGTGAGCAGTCAAGTCCCACAGAAATATATCTATTTAGGAGATACACGCAACCTAGGAAAAGCAGGCAACCTTGAAGTACAAGCTCGCTTTATACGAATGGATAACCAAGGAAAACTCACATCTGAAACTGAAGATGGCAAGGGTGGTGGAAATATTACGCTGATTGTGCGAGATTTATTACTAATGCGCCGCAATAGTCAAATATCCACTTCGGCTGGTAAGGTACAGGCTGCTGGGGATGGTGGTAATGTCAGTATTAATGCTCCTAACGACTTCATCGTCGCTCCTGAACGTGAAAACAGCGACATCACCGCCAATGCTTTCACAGGTTCTGGTGGGAAAGTCCAAATCAACGCCACTGCTATTTTTGGTACAGCTCCGCTTAGTCGAGAAGACTTAGTAAGGCTATTAAGCACTAACGACCCAAGCAAACTAGACCCGCAACAATTAACAACCAGCGACATCACAGCAATTTCTCAGACTAGTCCGACTTTAAGCGGTAAAGTCAATATTAATACACCTAATCTAAATATCACTCAAGGATTAATTGAATTGCCAACGGAACTTGGTGAGCCGAAATTAGCCCAAGGTTGTCAAACAGGCGTACCTCAAAATCAAAGCCAATTCATCATCACTGGACGCGGCGGTTTGCCACCCAATCCCAGGGAATTTCTCAGAAATAACGCTGTGCGGGTAGGTTGGGTGTCTTTAGAAGATGTCCAAAATAGGAAAACAGAGTATGCACAGAAGGCAAATAGTGTCAATTTGACTCAAGTTGTGGAAGCACAGGGGTGGGTAGTGGATGCCAATGGTGATATTGTTCTAGTTACTCAACCACCCACTCTAACGCCTCATAGTATGAGGTTAAATTCTGTATCTTGCAGCTTCTAACCCCTTTTTGACTGGTGATGGAGACGATGAATTGGGATTTTATATCTGAAATTAAAAATCGCTAAATTCTACTTTTCTCTATCCCACAAATGAAGGTGCAGCAACTTTCAAAGTCATCTCTTCACAGCGCACCGTTAAAAAAGGCTGACCTAAATTTATTCCAGAAAAAGGACTTTCAACAGGGGCTTCTAACTTAGAACCAACAAAACCCAAGAGTGATTCAAATTCAGCAGAAAATATCAGCACTTCGGAATTCATAATGCTAAAACTCGAACCGCTTAACCACTGTCGCCATGCAAAGCTATGTTTGTCGTAATTGAGACTGCACAATATTTTGTTGTTTTGACGGATAGTTATGCAATCGCTACCTAACCAAGTAAACTCAGCCAATTCTTTTGGCAGGCCCCAAATTTCTCGACCACCGACCATTGAATCAGGATTATCCACATAAATATGGGAAACCCAAGCACCAAATTTACCTTGATAACTAACAACAGCAGGCACGACAATTAATTCATTGTATTCCAACACCGAGCCGGAACCGTAATTAGAAAGATATACACCACCGACAGTTTTACCAGGCAATACAGAAATAATATTTAACTCATAAGGAACTAAATGGCGCACTTTGTCAATATCAATTAAGTGCAGAGTTAGCAAAGCGTGACCTTTTAGCGTCCAAGGTGTTTGTGGATAAGACATATATCGATTTTGAATTTTGGGCTGAATATCAATTTCCATTCGCAAAGCATAACGTAGACTCATTGCGTCTCGCTTACTCCGAAGAGATGAGACGCAATGAGCCTACGGGATAATTTATTTTCTGGAATATTCTAGAACACAACTTCATATAAAAAGAAAACTCCTAACTCTTAACTCTTAACTCCTAACTAATAACTCCTAACTTCTAACTAATAACTAATAACTAATAACTAATGAAAAAATCCCCACCCAAGGTTATACCTTGAATAGGGATTTATTAGGTGATAGTTGTTAGCTTTAGATTATTCTACTCACAACTAACAACCAATTACTTGCTTTCAGTGAAATCCGCATCAATTACGTCGTCACCACTTCGACTCTCAGTAGAACCAGTGCCATCAGTTGGGCCACCTTCACCAGGAGCAGCACCACCAGCAGCACCAGCTTGTTGATAGATATTGCTACCAACCGCGAATAGGGCTTGTTGCAGTTCTGGTGTCAACTTCTTGATTTGCTCATCGTCTTCTTTGTTGACGGCATCTCGCAAGTCTTTCACCAAACCTTCGATTTTGGTTTTGTCCGCTGCAGGGACTTTATCACCCAACTCCTGAATTTGCTTCTCGGCTTGGTATGACAAAGAGTCAGCTTGGTTCTTGCGGTCAATTTTCTCACGACGTTCTTTGTCAGTAGAAGCGTTTTGTTCCGCTTCTCTAACCATCCGCTCAACGTCACCTTTATCGAGGGTAGAAGCGCCAGTAATACTGATAGATTGTTCCTTAGCAGTACCCTTATCCTTCGCAGTAACGTTCAGAATACCGTTAGCGTCAATATCGAATACAACTTCGATCTGAGGTACGCCACGGGGTGCTGGAGGAATGCCATCAAGACGGAAGGTTCCCAAACTCTTGTTGTCGTTGGACATTTCACGCTCACCTTGGAGGACGTGAATTTCCACATTAGTTTGACCGTCCACGGCGGTGGAGAAGACCTCCGACTTTTTGGTAGGAATTGTAGTGTTGCGAGGAATAATCTTCGTCATTACACCACCCAAGGTTTCTACACCTAAGGATAGTGGTGTTACATCTAACAATAAGATACCCGTAACATCACCAGCCAATACACCAGCTTGAATTGCTGCACCAACTGCCACAACTTCATCAGGGTTAACGGTTTGGTTCGGTTCTTTACCCAATATCCGCTTCACCAAGTCTTGGACTGCAGGAATCCGGGTAGAACCACCCACTAACACGACTTCATCGATGTCATTCTTGGTTAATTTGGCATCGCGCAGCGCGTTTTCCACCGGAACACGGGAGCGGTCAATCAAATCAGAGCAGAGTTCTTCAAACTTGGCGCGAGTCAGGGTAGTATCCAGGTGCTTGGGACCATCCTGGGTAGCAGTGATAAACGGCAAGTTGATTTCTGCTTGAGTGACGCTAGAAAGCTCGATTTTTGCTTTTTCTGCGGCTTCAGTCAGACGTTGTAAAGCTTGTCTATCTTTACGTAGCTCAATCCCTTCGTCTTTTTTAAACTGTTCGGCCAAGAAATCAACGATTTTTTTATCAAAGTCGTCACCACCAAGGTGTGTATCCCCAGATGTGGCTAATACTTCAAATACGCCATCACCCACTTCCAGGACTGATACGTCGAAAGTACCACCACCAAGGTCAAATACCAGAATGGTTTCGTTGCTCTTCTTATCAAAACCGTATGCCAGAGAAGCGGCAGTAGGTTCGTTGATAATCCGTAATACTTCAATACCCGCAATTTTACCAGCGTCTTTAGTTGCTTGACGTTGGGAGTCGTTAAAGTATGCAGGAACGGTGATCACAGCCTGAGTAACTGTTTCACCGAGGTATTTACTAGCGTCTTCCACCAACTTGCGGAGGACTTTTGCCGAAATTTCTTCCGGAGCAAATGGCTTACCAGCTTGGGGACAATCTACCTTGACATTCCCGTTGCTGCTGAGGACTTTGTAAGAAACTTCTGTAGCTTCATTGCTAACTTCCTCATAGCGGCGTCCGATGAAGCGTTTTACAGAGTAAAAAGTGTTTTCGGGGTTCATTACCGCTTGGCGCTTGGCGATTTGACCAACTAATGTATCGCCATTTTTCGCAAATGCTACTACTGAAGGTGTCGTCCGAAAACCTTCTGCGTTGGCGATAACCGTGGGTTTACCACCTTCCATGACCGCCACGCAGGAGTTAGTCGTACCTAAGTCAATTCCAACTACTTTTGCCATTTTAGGTGCTGGCTCCGTATTACTACAATGAATGAGTGGGAGTATAAAGGCTAAATTTTGAACCAACTGGATTTAGAAAGCAGCCAGTTCAGCATCAATACCTTTGTTTTGGTTTACTGCTGATATATATACTGAGCCTGTGTAGCCTGTCCATGAAGGGTGGTTTTCCGAACCTAGTTAGGACGGTTGCACTTCATGAGTTGTCTAGTTGGCTCAAAATTTGAATTGCTTTCACTCTGTCTAATGTATGAGAATTAATACTTTCGGGTATTGGGGTGAACCGTAATTCTCTAGTGGTGTTTGCCGTCAAAGGAAAATAGAAGAGTTATTAGTTAGGAGTTAGGAGTTAGGAGTTATGAATTTTTAACTGCGCTCCTCACGTACGGGCACTCTTAAAGAGTGCCCCTCCAAACCCCCGTATGGCGCTCTTTACCTCTAACTCCATTCCCACTAACCACCAACTACTAACCACTAACCATCTAATTTATGTTTACACTGTCTCCAACGCTAAAATCTCGACTCTCAACACCTTTAAAAATTGGCTCCGTTGAAGTCAAAAGTCGGGTTCTCCAGTCACCTTTGTCTGGGGTGACGGATATGGTGTTTCGTCGTCTGGTGCGCCGTTATGCCCCAGATTCGATGATGTATACGGAGATGGTGAATGCGACGGGGTTGCATTATGTAAAGGCTTTACCGAAAATTATGGAGGTAGACCCCAACGAGCGACCAATCAGCATTCAACTATTCGATTGTCGTCCGGATTTTCTCGCAGAAGCGGCGATCAAAGCGGTTGCGGAAGGTGCGGATACGGTTGATATTAATATGGGTTGTCCGGTAAATAAAATTACCAAAAACGGTGGTGGTTCTTCACTATTGCGGCTGCCAGAACTGGCTGAGGCTATTGTTCGGGAGGTTGTACAGGCTGTTGATGTACCTGTAACAGTAAAAACACGTATTGGCTGGAGCGACAAAGAAATTACAATTCTCGAATTTGCCAAGCGGATGGAAGATGCCGGTGCGCAAATGATTACCGTACACGGGCGTACTCGCGCTCAAGGGTACAATGGTAATGCTCGTTGGGAATGGATTGGACGGGTGAAGGAAATACTTTCTATCCCAGTTATTGGGAATGGTGATATTTTCTCTGTACAAGCGGCTGTAAGGTGTTTGGAAGAGACTGGTGCTGATGGGGTGATGTGTTCTCGTGGGACTTTGGGTTATCCTTTTTTGGTGGGAGAGGTTGATTATTTCCTAAAAACTGGGGAAATGTTACCAAAACCTACACCAATTCAGCGTTTGGAATGCGCTAGGGAACATTTGCAGGCTTTGTATGAGTACAAAGGCGATCGCGGTATACGTCAAGCCCGAAAGCACATGACTTGGTATGCTAAAGGTTTCGCTGGTGCCGCTGATTTGCGCGGAAGTTTGAGTTTGGTTGAGACGGTAACTCAAGGTGTGGATTTGATTGATAAGGCGATCGCGCATTTGGCGAATGGTTATGAACCGGAAGATGAGGTAGAACCTGATTTCGCTTTGGTCTAACCTTTACTAAGACTCAGGGATGCTACTCACTCTTTACTTCTCAATCCCTGCTCGCGTAAAAGTGCATCTAACCATACTACATCATCTCTTTTTAACTGTGGTACAGGTTCTTGATTATAATCAATTGATAAATAAAATCTTGCCCGAGCATAAATTTTATTTAACAAAGATTGCAAATCTAAAATTGGTTCATTATCTCCTGATTGTAAAGGTAAAGAAAAAGTAGGAATTTTTTCTGTAACGTTAAAAGCATATAATGTCGCTTGGGGACGAAGTTCGCTTTTACTAACTACAATGCGGTAATCTGTTATTGGTACTTCTCCTAAAACGGTTAGTGGTTTTCCACTTCTGAGTAAATCAATTTCGATTAGATGACTAAGACTTGCTAAAACTTGCTTGCGTTTAAGTTCATAAGCTTTTCTACCTTCACCCGCACGTTTATTTTTAGGAGATAAAATTTCAATTGTTGCAATAACAAAACCAGTTCCGACCTCTTTAATTTCTAAGTAACTTTCTGTGACATTTTCTGGCATTGGCATTATCACAGCAATCCCTTCAGAAGTGGAAATTTGTGTAGTAGTTGAATGCGGTTTTGGTAATGATTGTTTAGAGAAAACAGCAACATCGGGTATACCTACCAATACAGAATCCGAGTCATCACTTAAATAGGTACGCTGTTCGATACCAACTCGATATTGAGGGGGAATATTTGGTTCGATTTCATCTGCGACTGCACTAATTAAACGATGATGTAATTCTGACCACAATACAGGATTTTCTAAATAAGGGTTCATTCCTGGGAATGGAAAATTCATAATTGGAAAATGGTAATATCGCTACTGTAATGCTATTACTGTATGACTTACGAGAGCAACGCGATACGGCTTTAGCCGTTGCCAAGGGCATCGCTGTAAATGCTGCTCACTGACGCGGATTTGGATATTTTTGCATGGTGTCGATATAAAATCTACCTATTGGACTACTTTTAAACTTTTGAGGGATAGATCGGCACAACCGGTGATAAATCCACCCATTCCTTGAATTTGTTGTAAATATTCAATCGCTGATTTTGTAATAACTTCTCCCGGCATTAACAGGGGAATTCCAGGTGGGTAGGGACAGACGATTTCTGCACAAATGCGATCGCGTGTTTTTTCTAGTGATAATGCCTCTGTAGCTGCAAAAAAAGCTTCACGGGGTGAAATACGCATATAATCCCACGTAGTAATTTCCTGTCCCCCCTCCCTGCGTGCGGGGAGGGGGTTAGGGGGTGGGGTTCTATGTAGCGCTAGAGTTGTGAAACCTTGCACTAGTTGCTCAATATCTTCCTGTGTATTGCCCAGGCTGATAATAAAGGTGAGATGCTGTAGCGATGGAAATTCACAGGTTACACCTAATTGTTCCTCCAAAATTTCATCTGCTGCAAAGCCTGTCATCCCTAAGCCGGAAACTGTCACGGTCAAGCGAGTTTTGTCTAAAGCAATAAATGAGGAGGGGGAGATGGGGGGAGGGGGAGATGGGGGAAAGTTTAAAACTGATAATCCTGGAATTTGACCGATCCGATGTGAGGCTTCCGAAGACAGTTCTAAGGTGCGAGACATCAAATCTTTTCCATGCAATGCCATTTGCTGACGGGCTGCATCTAGGGAAGCCAGAAGTAGATAACTGGGACTGGTAGACTGGACTAACTGCAATGCCTTACTGACGCGCGAGCTATCTACTCTATTACCCTGTGTATGCAGCATCGATGCTTGTGTCATTGCACCGAGGGTTTTATGAATGGATTGTACTGTTAAATCGGCACCTGCGACTAAGGCTGGGATGGGTAATTCTGGATGAAAGGCAAAGTGTGCGCCGTGAGCTTCGTCTACCAGTAAAGGGATATTATATTCGTGAGTAATTCGGGCGATCGCTCTCATATCTTGGCACACGCCGTAATATGTTGGGTAAACCATCATCACCGCTTTAGTGTCGGGATGTTGTTCGAGTGCAGTTTGGACGGATAAAGGGGTGATACTGTGGGCTATATCTAAAATTGGGTCGTATTCTGGATTGATAAAAATTGGCATCGCACCGGAGAGAATTAAACCGGCGATCGCTGAAGAATGAACGTTACGCGGCAAAATAATTTTATCGCCACTTCTACAAGTTGCTAGAATTGCGGCTTCTATTCCACAGGTGGAACCATTGACAAGAAACCATGTTTGTGATGCACCAAATGCTTCTGCTGCGAGTTGTTGGGCTTGTTGGATGACACCAGATGGTGCAAAGAGGTTATCTAATTCGGTGAGTTCTGGTAAGTCGGCATGAAATACGTCTTTACCGAAAGCTTCTGCTAGGGGTTTGGGAATGCCTGCGCCTCGTTTGTGGCCTGGGGTGTAAAATGGGGCGTGAGGATGGGCTGCAAGGGTTGTTAAGGTGTCGAGTAGGGGGGTTTGGTTTTGATTGAGCATTTTTTTTTGAATTAACTCCCAAGAGCGCGGAGTTAGCAGTTAGGAATTATGAGTTATGAGTTAAAAACCGACAAACTTCTAACACCTAACTCTACGCTTGTTAAGGTGTAAGCGGTGAAATGGTCTCTTCTTTGCGTCCTTCGTTACTACCCTCCAAGAAGGCGAAGGTAAAAATAAAGATTTGGTATTTTGCACTCTTGATTAAGTCATCTTAACAGCCGTACTCCTAACTCCCAACTCCCAACTCCCAACTCTCCCATCGATATAGTCTTTTGGCCAGATGTCGGCTGAGTGGGTTGTGTTCTAGGTTGGTAGGGATGAATAATATTATTAACTGTCCATGTTTAATCCAAACGCAATTTCTATCCCTGAACCACAGATACCCACTCCTGAGCATAACCCTTTACCACGTCCGGAACCTACACCAGATCCAGTAATTCCCCAGCCTGTGCCAGAGCCAATTCCCCAACCCATACCGCAAACTGTACCTGCACCAATTCCTCAAACAATTCCCCAACCTATTTGAAAGTAATTCCAGGTAGTTCTAAGATAGGCTCTGGAGTTAGATCCAAAATCCAAAATCTAAAATCTAAAATCTAAAATGCTAAGAGCCGGGATTGTCGGACTTCCCAACGTCGGAAAATCTACTTTGTTCAATGCTTTGGTGGAAAATGCCAAGGCTGAAGCTGCTAACTTCCCTTTTTGTACAATCAACCCGAATGTGGGTGTTGTCTCTGTTCCAGATGAGCGTTTAAATGTATTGGCTGGTATTTCCACTGCTAGACAAATTATTCCAGCCCAGGTGGAGTTTGTCGATATTGCTGGTTTGATTAAGGGTGCCAGTAAGGGTGAGGGAAAAGGTAATGCATTTCTCTCTCACATTCGAGAAGTTGATGCCATTGTTCATGTGGTGCGTTGCTTTGATAATGATGATATTATCCATGTCTCGGGTTCGGTTGACCCAACCAGGGATATTGAAGTCATTAATTTAGAACTCGCTCTGGCTGATTTAGGTCAAGTGGAGAAGCGCATAGAGCGTGCGAGAAAGTTAGCCCGTACTAGTAAAGAAGCCCAATTTGAAGTATCAATTCTAGAGAAAATATCTGTAGAACTCAATGAAGGGAAATCTATCCGGCAATTGGGTTTGACGGAAGAAGAGAGTGAAGCAATTAAATTCTTGCAACTGCTCACCGCTAAACCAATTATTTTTGCGGCTAATGTGTCAGAAGATGATTTAGCAACGGGTAATCAATATGTGGAGAAAGTCAAGGAAATTGCCACTCAGGAAAATGCTCAAGTCGTTGTAGTCTCCGCACAAGTAGAATCAGAGTTGATTGACTTACCGCAGGAAGAAAGAGCAGATTTTCTGGAATCTTTGGGTGTAAAAGAAGGTGGATTAAAATCTTTGATTCGTGCAACTTATGCCCTTTTAGGATTGCGGACTTATTTTACTACGGGAGAAAAAGAAACCCGTGCTTGGACAATTCATGCAGGGATGACCGCACCGCAGGCAGCAGGTGTAATTCACTCTGATTTTGAACGCTGCTTTATTCGGGCTGAAACTGTTGCATATGATGATTTAATTGCCAATGGTTCCATGACTGCTGCGAAAGGAAAAGGCTTAGTTAGAAGTGAAGGAAAAGAATATATTGTTAAAGAAGGTGATGTAATGTTATTCCTTACTAGCGCGTAATTTTGGTGATTAGTTGTTAGTGATTGTTGGATGGTGGTTTTTAAAAACCCATAACCAACCATTATCAACTAACAACTATGTATTCCATTTCTCTGGAATTTCACTTTCAGCATACGGTTGAATATCTTGGAAACCAAACGAACGGTAAAGCGCTTGTGCAGACGCAGCATAAGGCGCACTCGCTGGGGAGCAAAAACAGGTTTTTCAACCACATTGACACCACCGCCGATTTTATATTACAATGTAGTACAGAAGGGACTGAGTAAGATAAAGAGCGCAAACTCGCTGATTCCATGTCAAAACAAAAAAGCGTCACTACGCCAACCACCGACCCTGATATTTTTAGTTGATGCGCTGTCTGCCTGTGCTGTTTTAATTAAAATCAACTATTATAATATTGCCAAAATTTAACCACTTGCCTACGAAAACAGTCTATAAGCCCTACGTAGATGGAAGGTTACCCTGAAAGTAGCTATCCTTAAAAGAATGTCTTTCAAGTGATGGACACTTTTATACTTTAGCGACTTCCACAGAGGTGATTTGTATTACATAAAAATCTGTCACAATTGTGTACGCAAGTTCTAAATTATAAGTTATCTTAATTCCTGACTCTTAATTCCCCCAGAAAAGGAAGCAAAACTGAAAATATGGAATTTGATTATTTTAGGAACAACGAAAGTTCTCCCGCAAATAACAACCGTCAAAGCTTGCTTGCAAGTGGTTGGCGACCATTTACTAGAGACTTTGACTTGGAGTTCTTTTTGCAGGTTGTATCCAAGGACTCGCGGGAATTAGGTCAAAAAGGTTTTAATTTAGCAAGTAATATTGCTGATATTTTAGGACGGAATAATTATGCTTGGTGGGCGAATGTCTTAAATGTTGTTTCTGACAACACCCGCTACGAAGTAGAAAAATTTTGGAATTATATCACCCCAGATCCGCTGACACCAGATTATCGTTATAAGGATGTTTTAACTACAGAAACGCCGATTGTTCAGTTTGTCAGCCGCAACAGCATTCCAATTGATTATGTTCTGAATAGACTGCAAGAAATTACTGTATTAAGAGTTTTAGATTTATTATCACGTCCTGATGTTATTACACAATATTATTTAGAAAGGGACTTTTATTTTCCTGTAGATAAATTTGTCAGTTGGGAACGTCTGGATGTAGTTAATACTGTTTATGCGTACTGGTCAAAATATGACGTTTGGCTGCAAATTGATAACTACGATCGCGGTCGAAGACAGTATACTTTAATGGCGAAAAATTTAGCGCCGTTAATTAATAAATCAACTTACGATTTGGCTGTGATGTTGAGTGGATATCAAAGTCGTGTAGGTAAGGTTCACAGTCAATTTTCTATCAACAGCTTCCCTTCAGACATTCAAAACTTTACAGATAATGTTCAACAGGCAATTCTCAATCAAAAGCAGCTAGCAGTGTTAGTACATGGTGAACCGGGTACAGGTAAAACTGTTTGGACGCAAGCAGTAGCCAAAGAAATTCTTGTACCTTTGGGTTATGTCATCTTTATTTTAGACCATGATGCGATCGCTAACTTTGTCCCACCCTCTTACTTAGAGAGAATTTGTATTATTATTAACGAGGCAGATAATTTAGCACAGAATCGTGCCTCTGAAGTCGCTCAATATAACAATAAAACAGAACATATCTTAAGTTTATTAGATGGCACTTTATACCAGAGTGTAATTGATGAATCTGGTATTCAAATGCAGCAAAGATTGGTTGTATTGATGACTTGCAACACAACAGAAAGATTAGATCCTGCGATGTTGCGGAAGGGGAGAATAGATTTGATGTACGAATTTTTACTTAAGTATGTTTAGAAACTATGTAGTCAGATCCCCTCCAAAACTCGAAATCCCCCCGTCACCATAGAATGGTGCGGCTAATTGAACATAGGCGCTTCGCTTACCGCAGGTAGCCCACCTACGTGGGCTAAATAAAGAATTTAGTCCACGCAGGTGGGCTTTGTATCAATAGTCGATTATTGTCAGGTATGGGAGAGAACTGTTTGGATCGGCATTGAGGGGTTAGACCTACCATTCGCCAACAGTATCCTTAAAGAAGTTGGGGATCTAGGGAGGATCTCGCAGTCAAATTTCTGGAATAGCTTCTTGAGGATGTGTAGATATTCTGATATGCAGACATTCCGACACCAAAACTGAGTCAGGTAGGTAAATTGCCATGAAAATGCAACAACTGATATTAGAAGCGCTTAACCTTACCAATAATGCGATTTCTTACTATGTCAGTCAGGAATTAGCTGGACTGTATCCCAAAAAAGCATTGCTCGAAGGTAATGACTCTACGTTTGATGTTGAAAGGTATGCAGAAGCTAATTTTTGTACTATTAAACAGGATAAGTCTATTCATAACCAAATTCTCACAGGTTGGAATGGGATGGACTGTGAAATTTATGATTATACAGAAAATGCCAGTTTGGAAGTAACATGGCAAGGGCATAAGTTTGACATACTTTTAATTAGTTGGCAGGAGGGTCATTGTAAACTTAGATATTACTGGGTTTTAGCTGATAATAAAGAAATCGCTGAAACTTTTTATGCTACTGTTTGTGAGTGGAATTCAGAAATTAGAGACGAAGTTTTAGTATTTGAAGATGGTTATTGGTCAAAAAATTCAGATTTGTTTGAATCGATAAAAAGCGCTAGCTTTGATAATTTGGTTCTCGGTGGAACTCTCAAACAAGATATCCGTGACGACTTGCGACACTTTTTTGAATCCCAAGAGACTTACGAAAGTTACGGTATTCCTTGGAAGCGAGGAATTCTGTTTATTGGTTCTCCTGGAAACGGCAAGACTCATGCGGTAAAAGCTTTAATTAATCAAATGCAACTGCCGTGTTTGTATGTTAAAAGCTTAAAATCTCAGTATGATAATCCTCATGAGAATATTAAGCAAGTATTCAAACGAGCAAGACAGTCTGCTCCATGTCTTTTGATTTTAGAAGATATTGATTCTTTGGTTGAAGGAGACAACCGTTCATTCTTTTTGAACGAGATTGATGGTTTTGCGGCAAATACAGGATTGGTAATTTTAGCCACAACTAACCATCCAGAACGTATCGATCCAGCAATTTTAGACCGTCCGAGTCGTTTTGACAGAAAATATTATTTCGAGTTACCTGGTTTAACGGAACGCATTGCATACACAAATTTGTGGAATGAGAAATTCAAGCCAGCACTGCGTTTATCTGATGCAAGTATTACGAAAATTGCAAAGATGACTGAAGGTTTTTCTTTTGCTTATCTCAAAGAATTATTTCTTTCGTCGATGATGCATTGGATGGGAGAGATGGAAGCTGATGGAATGGAGAAAAGTGTGATTTCACAAGTTACAGCTTTGCGAGAACAAATGAAAAGTGTAAAAGAGGTGGCAACGGATAAATAACGGACGTAAGGAGGGTAGCTCATATCTTGCAGCTTGCGTATAAGCCACATATCTATAATTTCCTAAGTTACGAAAAGTACGATAACAACAAAGTTCATTTTTAGTCCATTTAAATGGACTTATGCCATTAGACAGGGACTTATAGTCCCTGGTGGGTAGGAGCATGAATCGATTTACTTAGATGAAAATAGCGATAATTCTAACATTCGATTTGAGAGGTGCAAGATATCAGGTAGGACGCAGATGAAAAAAAGACTTTTGCAATATTTCTATTGTCTGAAAATAAAATGCCGGGAAGGGATGTAATATGAAAGTTTATGGATATCAAGATGCAAGTCAATTTTACGATCGGGTAAAAGACTATTTACTCTTCCAAGAAGCTAGACACTGCTTGCTTTTAGGAATTTGTAATAGTCTAATTAAGAATCCTAAACGGTATGATAGCGAGCCTTATTTAGCAGCAGTAGAGAAAGACGGAAATATCATCGCAGTCGCTATCAGAACACCACCTCGAAAGTTGTTATTGTCAAAAATGACAGATTTGGTAGCAGTGGAATTAATTGCTGAAGATTTGTACAAACAGAAACAAAAGCTACCAGGTGTTAGCAGTTTACCAAAGGAAGCGGAAGCTTTTGCTCAAGCTTGGCAAAATATAACAGGTCAGTCCTATAAACCTGATATGCAACTGCGGCTACATCAATTAGATACAGTAGAGGATGTACAACAGGCAAACGGTAATTTGCGGCTGGCATCAATAAGCGATCGCGAATTACTGATTGACTGGATTGAAGCTTTTTATACAGAAGCATTAGGGTCTAATGAGGAAAATGCTTCTCGTGCAGTTGATGCTTTTTTAAGTCAAAATTCCTTTTATATATGGGAATCAGAGATACCTGTATCAATTGCTGGTGGTAGATTGTTGGCTTCAAATAGTGGATGGATTGGACCTGTTTATACACCACCCCAGTATCGAAAAAAGGGGTATGCAAGTTCCTGTGTAGCGGCTGTAAGTCAAGCTTTGCTAGATAAGGGATGCAAATCGTGCTATTTATTCACAGACCAAGCAAACCTCACATCCAATCATATCTATCAGACTATCGGTTATCAAGCTGTAGATGATTGGTATGATTATTCTTTTAGTGAAAAATAGCGGTTAATTTATCAAATTATTCTTGGCTTATTTGACCCAATTTTTTTAAAATTTGCAGTACATTATAAAGTTCATTTCCACGATTGCGAACATCAAAAATATCGGAAGTAGCATATCTAGGTAAATCAGTTCTAATTAATTTTACAAACATAAAGCTCCCGCCTGATGTTACCATCCCGTAAACTTCATTACTGGGGGCAGCTAGCATATATGCTAATAATTGTTCGAGACCAGCTTCAACAGAATAAGCAACTTGTTTTGATTCAATAACTGTCATCCAAAATTTCTTATTTAGGATTAAAACATCTATCCTCCCTTTTATTTTAGTACCTTTATCTTCTGTTTCAAACTCAATATATTTTTCTAATTTGATATGAAATGGGGGTAAATAAAATTTACCAATAAATAATAATGGTGACAAAATTACAGTATTTACTGTGTTTTCTAAGAAGGGTGGATAATTACGTAAATTTATGTAACCAGCTTTGATTTGATTGAGTAAATCTTTTTCTTGGTCTGTTAATTCAGGTAAATCTGATTGCCATTCTGGAAATAGCTCATCTTCAACTAGTTCTAGATTAAATAGCTCGCGTAGCTGTTCTAATGTTATATTTTCTGCGGGAATAGTATTTGTCACTTCAAATCTCCGATATGTTAAAGTATATTAAATAATTTACACCTAATTATGATTATTCTTTTAGTGAAAAATAGGGTCGATGTTAAAGGATAATTTTGTCACCATAAGAGACGTAGAAGCAGCTGCAAAACATCTTGCGGGTATCGCCCATTGCACCCCGGTTTTAACTTCTAGAACTGTTAATCAACGCACCCAAACTCAAGCTTTTTTCAAGTGTGAGAATTTCCAGCGTACAGGTTCCTTTAAGTTTCGCGGTGCATATAACGCATTATCGCAGTTATCTGTTGAACAAAAACACTCCGGCGTTTTAACCTTTTCATCGGGGAATCACGCTCAGGCGATCGCACTCTCGGGACAATTACTCAACATCCCTACAACAATTGTAATGCCTGACGATGCACCGGCAGTCAAACAAACTGCAACACGGGGGTATGGTGCAGAGGTGATTTTGTATAACAAATGGGAAACTAATAGAGAAGAATTAGCACAAAATCTTTCACAGCAACGCGGTTTAACATTGATTCCCCCTTACGATTATCCTCATGTAGTAGCGGGACAAGGAACAGCCGCAAAAGAACTTATTGAAGAAGTCGGAGAATTAGACTTGCTGTTGGTGTGTTGTGGTGGAGGGGGATTACTTTCCGGGAGTGCTATTTCTGCAAAATCACTATCACCCAATTGTAAGATAATTGGTGTAGAGCCAGAACGGGCTGATGACGCGACACGCTCTTTTTACAGCAAAACCCTGCAAACTGTCAACAATCCCGATACGATCGCCGATGGTGCGCGTACCCCCAGCTTGGGTAAGATAACATTTCCACTGGTACTGGAATATGTCGATGATATGGTGACGGTATCTGAAGAAGCGATTCTTCGCACCATGTTTTTTATGTGGGAACGGTTGAAAATTGTTGTGGAACCAACTGGAGTATTAGCTGCAGCAGCTTTATTAGAAGGTGTGGTGAAAATAAAGCAAGGGAGGGTTGGTGTGATTATCAGTGGTGGTAATGTCGATTTAAAGCAAGTGGGTCAATTATTTCAATGAAGGAAGAAGGAAGAAGGAAGAAGGAAGAAGGAGGTTTTTAGATGGGGATACAGAACCACAACTCAAAACGGACGACCCTAAGAACGGTCGGGGTCTTAAAAAGAACAGCGGGGATAAAAATGTTTAGGTGCTTTGTAGTAAGAGTTGGTTATTTTGACCGAAAAACAACTACTGCATCACGGCAGAAATAACTAAAGTGTTAATTTGTGGAGTTATTAGTTAACTTGCTTCCACCAAAGAACGTACCGCTAAAACCGCATCGCTGGGTAGTTTCTCAACTGCTGACATGGGAATCGTAAAAACAGCGATAGAATCTCCCGCAGCGTTAAAAACTTCCAAAATATAACCATCTTCCCCGTTATCCGGATGCGTCACGTAGTCGATAAGCATAGCTACATCCCCACGCTTTAGGTTGTGTTCTGGAATATCTCGACACAGAGCGACGTATTGATAAAGTTCGAGCTTCATAATAATTAGTCCTTTTTGGGTTTGAGGGTAATAAAGCGAAAGCTCCCATCATCTCTTGATTGTAGCCAAACTGTTACAACTAGTAAGCTACGACCATTAAGACCTTGTAAATTTCCCTCAACGGTGTAAAACACTCCGTACTCATTGATCTTATCTTCCACAGCATCGGTTGTAAGTATAAGTTTCTGAATCGCATTTAATAAATCATTTGGGTTATCTTGTGTAAATCCTGCTTGCGCTAAAAATTTCGATTTATCGTCTTTAATTCTAGGAACCAAGAGATAGCATGTTAGCTTTTCTTTTGGTATCACTGCATCACCTGGTATTTTCACAACTCTGTTGTAATCCCTGACTTGATTTGAGATATTATTTCGTTACAACAAATAACATCTCCCAAGCTTTATACAATCACGCCGCAATAAAAATAAATATGGCACATAAAATTAATTTTCACTAACTAACTCTACAGCAAAAGGAAGATTGTGAATATCAGCCTCTGCCATTGTACGTTCCCAAGTTTTACTCTCAGGATGCCATCTGAAACCCGCCTTTTTTGCTAAGTCTTTATCCCCAAAAGATACTAGCGCAATATAACGCCCTCTCGGTCTGGTGGCTTGAGCAAACATCCCCTGTAAATCTTCCATAACATCAAACAAAGATGCAATTAACTGACAGTCAGTCAGTGCCCTGTGATTACCATAAACCCCGATTCCGTGTGCCAAAGCCAAATTAACCAAAGATTCCCCTGGACGATTAGCCAGTGGAAATTCAAAATCAGTGCAGGTACAAACCCAACGCAATGGTTTACCTTGTGAGTCTAACAAAGTGGGTAATACCATATCTGCAAATTTGGATTTTCCAAACCACTTTTTGTCAAATTCAGCGTTATGTGCTATGACAAACTCAGCCATCTGTGCCATTTTCGTTATCATCAAAAGCCCTTGCTGGGCAGTTTCGATTGTCATCTCAACTAAGGGTGCTACAGGAATGCGGTTGATGCGTTCGGCTGGATTACTTGTGGCAGGGAGAAGAGTTGATGCTTGTTGAATAATCGTCTGATGTTTGACTGAATAGAGAATTGCCCCAATTTCTATAACTTGTCCCTTATCAACTTCCAAGTCTGTAGTCTCTGTATCAATAATTAAAACACGTTCGACCATACTGGAAAGTCCTGAGTATTGGGCAGAATTATGATGTTCTATAGATTAACCTAACTTACGTAGATAAGCTTTGTGTGTATAGCTAATAACTTGTGTCTCCCATGCGATTATCGCGTTACTCTGCGTTTTAGAACTTCTCCTGCATATTCGACTAATACAATCGATTGTCCCAAAAGGCGGCTTTGTCATACAATTAACATTTAAGGTGCGTTTGTTTGTTCTAGGATATTAATGATGTCGGTACTGCGTGTTTTGCACTTGGTGGGGTCGCAGGAGAGCGAGTTTTATAGTGATTTATCGCGCCTTTATGCCCAAGATTGTCTTGAGTCTACCGCCAATCCGGCACTTTATGAATTTCATATTGCCTACATTTCCCCAGATCGTCAATGGCGGTTCCCGACTGACCTTAGTCACGAAGCGATCGCTCTTGCCAATCCTATGTCACACGCTGAGGCAATTCAAGTTCTGACAGCACTGAAAATTGATGTGATGTTGCCTCAGATGTTTTGCGTCCCTGGCATGACATACTATCGAGCTTTGTTTGATTTGCTGAACATTCCCTACGTGGGAAATACTCCTGATGTGATGGCTCTGGCTGCTAACAAAGCAAAAACAAAAGCCGTTGTGGCTTTTTCTGATGTAAGTGTGCCCCAAGGAGAACTGCTTCAAAAAGGAAATTTTCCCCAGATTGCTACCCCAGCAGTGATTAAACCTGTGGACGCAGATAATTCTTTAGGTGTAGTCTTGGTGAGAAACCCTTCTGACTACGACAGTGCTTTGAAGACAGCATTTGCTTATGCTTCGGAGGTACTGGTAGAGACATTTATCGAACTTGGCAGAGAAGTAAGATGCGGTGTCATTGTTGTTGACGGTCAGCTTGTCTGCTTACCACTGGAAGAGTACCTCATGGACGATGATAGCAGGCCCATCCGGAGTTATGAGGATAAGCTAAAACGAGATGAAAATGGTGACTTAACTATGGTTGCCAAGGATAATAACAAATCATGGATAGTCGATCCTAGCGACCCGATTACAGAGAAGGTTTGGGATGCTGCCAAAAAATGTCATATAGCTTTAGCCTGTCAGCATTATAGTCTCTTTGATTTCCGCATCGACCCAAGCGGGAAGCCTTGGTTCTTAGAAGCAGGTCTATATTGCTCTTTTGCTCGCACTAGTGTAATTTCTACGATGGCAAAAGCATCAGGAATTTCTCTGGATAAGCTTTTTCAGACAATGTTAAACAACGCACTTTCAAATGAAGGAAGAAGGAAGAAGGAAGAAGGAAGAAGGGAGGAAGATTGATTATATATAGCTTTTCCTAGTCTGCTGAGGTATAAAGTTATCTGCGTTTATCTGCGTCCATCCTCTTGCATCTGCGGTTAATTCTTTCTTCCGTGTACCACCAAAATATTTCCAAAAGTAACGCAGAAAAACTCCGCGTTACCCTGCGCGTTCCTTTGCGTTTTAAAACTTCTCCATCAAACACTCAGCAATCCGTCTCGCTGCACCGGGTTCCCCCATCCGTCGCCAACCATTTTGGGAAATCACATGCAAGTTATCAGCATTCTTCAGTAGCGATCGCACTTCTTGACCAACTTGTCCTGCATGCTCGACTAATACAATCGATTGTCCCAAAAGGCGGCTTTGTGCTTCGGCAAATCCGGGGTTAAATTGGGGACCACCTCCAGGAATTGCGATCGCCGGTTTGCCTAGACCCACAAATTGTTCTGTCGCTGTCCCTGCCATTGCTAAAGCTAAATCTCCCAAATGCAAGCAATCGTTGTATGCATTTTGAGTCAAGATTAAATATGCATTTTTTTGCTTAAATGTCAAGGCTTCGGGGTCAGAAATTTTCACGGGAGATTCTTCGTTGGGGACAATACGCCAACCTTGAGATTTGACGCTACCTGAGAGAATTTTGTTATCTAAACTTTGAGCGATCGCGCCTAAAAATACGACTGTGCCTGAGGTGTGCAATATCGAATCTCGTTCCCGGAAACTGCCCATTAATGCAGATACGCCAGTCATAATTTGTTCCCAGTTGTTGTAGGCTTCTGGGGGACGGGAACCAGGGAGGAGTGTCACTACTAAAGGACGAATTATTTCTTGGTGTTCGGCATCAGTGCTGTAAAATCTGTGGGTGGGAAAGCTTGGTTCTAAACCATCCATCATTGGGTTCCCTAAATCAAAGGCCGGAACGCGCATGGTTTTCAATATATCTGCTGTCAGCGAGTCTCTGGGAAACACAGCTTTACAGTGGCGACGAGTCATCAACCAACGTTCCCAAGGATGGTAAATTGAACCTGAGAAGTTTTCCCAATATGCGCCTTTTGTTTTCCGTTTCAGCAAGCTACTTTCATCACGCACGTAGTATTCTGACTTGGCAGTACCGACAAAGGCGTATCTAGCCCCACTTAACCAAGCAAATAATAAAGGGACAATATCTCCCACAGCTAAAATAGCACTCGGATTACCTGATTTATTTTGGTAATTTACCCAATGACGCACAGATTTTATTTGATTTCGGGTAAGTTGCACTAAACCGCCACGGATATCACGTACCAGTTGGCGTCCGTCCATGTAAACAAAACCGCCAGAAGGCATGGGCTGTACGGAACCAATCAGGGGAATATCTAACTGCTTATAGGCGCGTCCTTCTCCCACCAGAGGCAAAGCAGAAACGGATGGAGGATTGGGTTGTTGCAGAAGTTCTTGCAAAATCCGGACTGCAATGAGATCCTCTCCATGACCATTACTCAAGATCAGTAACTGCAGACTAGAATTCCCGGTTGGGGGTTTCGAGGTTAGGGATAGCGGTGATAAATCACTCATAGAAACAAAAAGTCATAAGTAACTGTCTTTGTGGATAAGAGGGACAAATGGGGGTATAAATCGGCGTGTTGCTGGAAGTTAGTACTATCCCATTACCTAATCTCACTACACAAACTAACTCCCAGTCCATCAGGCTAAAATATTATGCGAGTTTCTAAAGCTGCAATTTTTACTTTAACTACTGTGGCAGCTGGCAATGTTGGTCAGCAAGCGATCGCTTCCCCCACTTTGACACCCACAACTCAATCTTCCAAGGCTAGTAGCGTGGTGGTTCCGATAAGCGAGGAAACGCCAACACCAGTACAGGCAATTGCACCCCCAGAAACAGTCGCTGCCCAACAATTTTCTCAGAAACCTCCGGTCGTGCAAAGTGGGAATAGCAACAATTCGGCTGTAGTTATCAAGACAGGGGGACAAGGGGGACAGGGAAAAAATTCCTCCCCCACTTCCCCCAGCCCCCAACCCCAGAGGGGGCCCCTAGCCCCCACTCCTCCCACAGCTTCCCCTGACCTAGTAGTCACCGCAACAGATATCCAAATTACTGGGGCGACTCCGGAATTGCAGCAGATTATTCGCAGTACGATTAAAACGGCTGCGGGTGGAGATGTCAGTCAAGGGCAGTTACAAAAAGATGTTGCTGCAATATTAGATACAGGTTTATTTGCCAGCGCCCTTGTGAATAGCCGCACCACGCCTGCTGGTTTAAGTATTACGTATCAAGTGCAACCAATAGTAGTGCGATCGCTGCAACTTTCTGGAGCAAAGGCGCTGACTTATCAAGTGGCGTTAAAATCTTTTCAGCCGTTGGTGGGTACTCCCATCAGTCCTAATGCCTTAAAGCAAGCAGTACAACAAGTTAATAAGTGGTACTCTGAAAATGGTTATAGTTTGGCGCGGGTGATATCCATCAAGCCGAATCGTGAGGGTATCCTGACGATGGATGTGGCTGAAGGCTTGGTGGGTGATATCAAGTTCCGCTTTGTGAATGAGGATAATCAGACTGTTGACAGTAAGGGTAAACCAGTCGCTGGACGAACCAAACCAGATTTTATCCGGCAGCAATTGAAGCTGAAACCTGGTGAGGTATTTAAAGAAGATGTGGTGCGCCAAGATGTGATGAGAATGTACGCACTCGGTTTATTTGAAAGCGTGAATGTGGCATTAGAAGGCGATGCCAGCAAAACTGATATAGTTTACGAACTTAAAGAAACTGGAGCGCGTTCTTTTAATGTAGGTGGCAATTATAACGCCGACCAAGGAATATTAGGTACATTTGACTATCGCGACCAAAATGTGGGCGGTACTAACGATACTTTAGGCGTGAATTTTCAGGTAGGACGGCGTGACTTTCTGTTTAATAGTAGTTTAGTTAGTCCCTATCGCACAACAGACCCGAATCGTTTGGGTTATCGTTTAAATGCCTTCCGCAAACGGGGACTTTCGGAGACTTTTGACGATCAAGTGAAATTGGCAAATAGCGATCGCGTCCGGGAAGGTCAAATTGGTGCTAGTGTCAGCTTTCAACGCCCAATTGACGGCTGGGATACTTCTTTAGGATTTAATTATACCCGCACTTCCATTCGAGATGCTAAAGGAAAAATTACCCCCACAGATGAAAAGGGCAACCAGTTGTCTTTAAGTAGTACTGGTATTGACGACATGGCAACTGTGTCTTTCACTGCCACCAAAGACCAGCGGGATAATGTAATGAATCCAACCAAAGGTTCTGTTCTCAGCCTCAGTACAGAACAATCAGTACCCTTCGGTTTGAGTGGCGTTTCGATGAATCGCTTGAAGGCAAATTACACTCAATATGTACCAGTCAAACTATATAATAGTAAGAATTCCCAAGTGTTTGCTTTAAATGTGCAAGCTGGTACAGTTCTTGGCGATTTAGCACCTTATGAAACCTTTAATTTAGGTGGGCCTAATTCTGTACGCGGTTATAATTCTGGGGACGTGGGCAGCGGTCGGACTTATGTGTTAGCCTCTGCTGAATATCGATTTCCCATATTGCAAGCTTTAGGCGGGGTTTTGTTTGCCGATTATGCCTCAGATTTAGGCTCTGGTGATACGGTATTGGGAAATCCAGCGGGAGTCAGAGGTAAACCAGGTACTGGTTTTGGTTATGGGGCTGGTGTTCGCTTTGATTCGCCTTTGGGCTTAATTCGCGCAGATTATGGCATTAACGACCAAGGGGAAAGTCAGGTTCATTTTGGCATCGGTCAACGGTTTTAGGAGTTAGGAGTTAGGTCAAGGATTTATAACGATCGCCAATGGGATAAAGCTACATGAAATGCAGGACGAACTTAAAGCCGAGTTGATAACTATTATCTGTTAAGTGTAGTATGGACGAACTTAAACCCTGATTAAATCTAGGCGATTTAATCATTTCGTCCAGACTCAGCCAATTGTGGCTACGTAAGACGGGTCATGATACCTTGGGACACCTACCAGTCCCCTGCTAAGAAGCTTGCAATTAAACAGGTAATGGGTTTCTAGAAAGCCAGTGTTGTAAGCGGAACAAGCCTGTCTTACATTGTGGAGGTAAACAATAATACTGATTGTTTTGATTAGGAAAAAATTATGAGAAGAAAAATTATCAGAGCAGGAATTGCTGGCTGATGTATTTCTCAGGAATTGATATCATTGACAATTCGATGTAAACTCAGGACTTATCTGCTCGCTCAGGACTCAGAACTCAAAACTCAGCACTCAGGACTCAAGATTTTCTATGTTAGCTGACACAACTTTGCAGGGTGGAAAATATACTCTGAACCAAGAAGTAGGTAAGGGGGGCTTTGGTATTACCTACAAAGCTACGCACCATTACTTACATCAGGTAGTGGTGATTAAAACCATCAATCAGCGGCTACGACAACATCCTGATTTTGCCAAGTTTGAGCGTCAATTTCAGGATGAAGCGAGACGGTTGGCTACTTGTCTCCACCCTAATATTGTCCGCGTCAGCGACTTTTTTGTCGAGGCTGGACTGCCTTACATGGTGATGGAATATATTGCTGGTGAAACTTTAGGAGAAGCGTTTGTTCTGCCGGGAATACCATTAAAAGAAGCGATCGCAATTCATTACATTCGACAAATTGGTGCCGCTTTACAGGTAGTGCATCAAAATGGTCTGCTGCATCGAGATGTAAAACCGGATAATATCATCCTCCGCCAAGGATCTCAGGAAGTAGTACTGATTGATTTTGGTATTGCCCGAGAATTTAACGGTGGGGTAAGGCAGACACACACAGGGATGGTGTCTGAAGGTTATTCCCCAATCGAACAGTATTTATCGCAAGCACAGCGATCGCCTGCAACCGATGTTTATGGTTTGGCCGCGACGCTGTATGCTCTGTTAACAGCACAAGTTCCCCTGCCTGCACTGTTACGCGATCGCGAAAAAATGCCCTCCCCCCGCGAACTCCAGCCGCATCTGAGTGCTGCTGTCAATCAAGCTGTGATGCGCGGTATGGCGGTGGAAGCTCGTTTTCGTCCGGAATCGGTTTTGGATTGGTTGAAATTGTTGCCAGGAAGCAGCATGAGTGTTCTACCTCAACCAGTACTCACTCAGACGGTACCAACGATTGATTTAAGTCATCAAGAGTACCAAGAAAATTTACCTTTTGTAGCCTCCTCTAACAATACAGAGCCACCACCAGAAACAGATGTGACTCAAATTACTAAACAACCTTGGTGGCAGAAGGTATCGCCAAAAATTTTAATTGGTGCAGGTGTAGCACTTGTTAGTCTCACAGCAGGTTTTGGGATTACGAAAATGGTGCCCAGATCCCAACCCCAGCCATCTCTAACACCGCCGATTGTACAACAGCCTAGTGCTAGCCCGAATGGGGAAACACAGGCTGTGGAAGTAACACCAACTCCTGAAACTCAACAAACGACGACGAATACAGTCAAAAAGACCAACTCTTCGACGCGAACTCAAGACTCTACAACTTTCTCAACTCCCAGACGTCGCAGGCGTGTTCGTCGTACTTCTGATGACAATTCTACCACCACCACCCCAACTCGCACTTACAGACAACAGGCCCCAAGTCGCGATACCTCTAACGACGAACAAACGCCCACCACACCAACGTCCGAACCAAATCGCCGTCGAAACCAACAATCTGAAGCTGATTCACCTTCTTCGCCTCCCTCGCCATCTCTTGTGGATAAACTAAGGTCTGTACGAGATTCTCGGAAAGCTGCGCCCTCCTCAGAAAATGACTCACAACAACCAAAAAGACAGTCAAATCCAGTTGTGGTACCGGCAGAACCAAAGCAGCCAAATTCTATAGTAGTGCCAACTCAGGAACAAAGTAAGCAAAATTCATCTACTGACAGTCAACCGCAAGATGATAATAATTAAGTTTTTAGTTGTTGGAGATTAGTGAAGTACGGTTCTTCATACAGGGCAATCCTCTGTATGTAAGCTGTAAAAAACAAGATTCCCGACTACTTTCACGCACGTCGGGAATCTGAGTTTTGATTTTTTAAAAAGCTTTATAGGTTGCTATAATCTATTATATATAAATTGAATGTTCAGCTAAATATAAGTTATGAACAAGATAACCGATAGTTTAAATATACAATTAATCGAAATTATTTCACAATTGCCAAGTAATGAACAAAAACAAGTATTAAACTTTGCTATTTCATTACATAACCAACAAAAAATAAAAGAATGGAATAACATTTCAGATGAAGAAGCTGCTTCTTTAAAGGTAGAATTTGGTGACGAAGATATTAACTTTACAGAAGCTGTTTTAAGTGATTATCTACTTCACATCGATTCTGAGGATTAGGATTAAATGCGTGGAGACGTTTATTTAGCGGATTTAAATCCAAGTCGTGGTTCAGAACAAGCAGGTATTCGACCAGTTATTATTGTCCAAAGAAATACTATTGACCGCTTTACACAGACAGTTGTGGTAATACCTATAACTGGTAATCAAAGACGTTCTAGAATACCAGGTACAGTTGCTATACCTTCAGGAGAAGGTGGTTTATTACAAGATTCGGTAGCGCTTTGCTATCAGATTGTCGTTATTGATAAGCAGCGCTTAACCAGAAAGTTAGGTACTTTATCCTCAAACTATTTGTTAATGTTGAAAGAGGCACTAAAGTATACATTAGAACTTGATGATTTAGAGGACGATGCCTTACCACCAACGGAATAATTTATATAGCCGTCTTAAATCATTCGTAATAATCAACTTACTTGTGCAACTAACAACTTGACCAATATATTTAACTGCTAAGTAAGATTCGGCGTTATAAGTTTTACCATCCCAGTTGTCGCGCAGTACCTGCATTTCAACATTGCCAAGATGGCCTACCTGGAATTAAACGTTATGGTATAGCGTTTCCTAGTCTGCTGAGGTACAAATTTATCTGCGTCCTACCCTACACAGAAGCCGTACCGATGGAAGGCGTTCGCGGAGCGTGTCGCTTGCGACTCAGCGCCTACAGCGGCTACTGCTGTTAATTCAATATGGTGTACCTCACGAATATAGGAATGGTTATATTTTGGTTTTTAAGCTCGTTTATTGATTTTTCGCGCTTTGCTCTTGACCAATTCTAGAAAGAGTAACTTTAAATTCCACTTGCTTTAATGCTGCTTGCCAAACCTTATACCCATCTTGACTTAGGTGCAATCCATCTGTAGTTAATTCTGGACGCAAATTGCCTTCAAAATCAGCAAACCAGCCATGAATATTGAGATAATTAGCTCCTTCTTGCTTGGCGATCGCTCCTAGTTGCTGGTTGATGTGACGAATGCGGTTATTGGAGATTGTGGACATTCGAGTTGGCAGAATCGATTGGACAATTATAATGCTTCGTGGGTGAGACTGGTGGAGACGGCGGATAATCAGGCGGTGATTGTGCAAAATTATCTCATCCGTCATTTTTCTGCGTAAATCGTTGATTCCAGCCATCACATAAATCACATCTGGCTTGGTTTCCGAAAAAGCAGACAATCTTTTTAAAACACCTGTGGAAGTATCTCCAGATATTCCCTGATTGAGCCACAATTTCCCAATCGGTAGTTTTTCTTTGGGAAACCACATACTCAAAGAATCGCCAACTAAAACGCTTAAATTATTGACACCTTGACCTTCAGCCATTGCTTTGCCTTCTAGCATCAACAACTTTTTCCAGTCATCATAGCTGAGTTGAGATTTTCTTGCGGAAACCCACAAAGACTGCAAACGCTCATCAGGTAAGCGGGTATAAATTTGACCTGCTTGCAAAGCTGCTAATCTTTGGTAATAAAGTTGAGTTCCAGAAAGCGGTTTGCGGATAAGTGCCTTGAAGTTTGGGTTGAGTGATGATAATGGCTTGCTAAATTGTGGCTCCTGTGTTTCGTCAATATCTGGAACTGTTGTCTTACTGACGGTCGGCTGTGAATTATCTTTGACGTCCGATAGTTGTTTGCTCGGCTCTGGCTCTGGATTCGACATCTGTGGTAGAGCCGATGCTGGTATTGCCAATCCTGTTAACAAACCTGCTGCCAACAGATAAAGGTCCTTCATCGCGATCATTTCTCCTCTACTCACTGCTTTCTTAAATGACAGCATTAATAGCCTATTTTCAGGAAATTTATACGTTTGCTAAACTACTATTTTTATTTACGCCCTATAGCTCTGTAAAGCTCTCTAACTAAATTGCACTTTCCAATATCCTTAATTTCAGGTTTACAGATAGGGGTTCTCCTTCCAAAGACGGGATCTGGTCAGGTTTTCCAGATCGTAACCGTGGTTATAACCATGTTTAGAGTCACTTTTTAAATATAAGATGTAAGTAGAATCCGATCTTATGCCATAACTTGTCAAGCGTATTCTCAGAAATTTCAAAAACTCGCAGCGAATAAGGGGTAGAGCTTCATAATATGCTTATCCTTTTTACCTTGATTGGTTCGTATAACCTTTACGGCAGCTGCAAATTCCTATTAATTAATTTCAAAATAAATCCATCCTTGTTGCAAATTTATAGCGACAAAGCCTGTGGTATCAGAACCTGCAAGGGGTCTAATACTAAATCATTTTCATAGGTTAAGAATTTGATAAGATATTTTGTAGGATGGATTGTTTCCATCCTAGGGAAAGCTGAAATTCTACCACTTCTTATAAGGGAGAAATTTTCCAGACATAATGATTTTTACGCGATACCGAAGGTTGCCAAGGGCATCGCCTTTTGGGTCTTCTTCTTTATCGATATCTAAAGTAAAGTCAATCGCACTCATAATGCCGTCCCCAAACTTCTCGTGAATCACTTCTTTGATTTTTCTTTTGGGGTACCCCTTTATTTATATTTCCCATCCACTAATGAAAAATTTCATACACATTTTAAAAAAATAAATGTTATTTCTCTTGTGGGGTAAGCTCTCTGGCCATTCTAAAAAAAAAATCCCCCACCATTAGGCAGGGGATTTAAATTATTTATCTACAAAACTAGCAGTCCAATTAACCAAACTTACCAGCCGTAGAGGCAATGAGGAACGCAGCGTAAGTCAGGACATAGCCAACAGTGAAGTGAGCTAAACCAACCAAACGAGCTTGAACAATGGACAGAGCAACAGGCTTGTCTTTCCAGCGAACCAGGTTCGCAATTGGAGTCCGCTCGTGTGCCCAAACCAAGGTTTCAATCAACTCTTGCCAGTAACCTCTCCAAGAGATGAGGAACATGAAGCCAGTTGCCCAAACTAAGTGTCCGAATAGGAACATCCAAGCCCAGACTGACAAGTTGTTCATCCCGTATGGGTTGTATCCGTTAATCAACTGAGCGGAGTTGGCCCAGAGGTAATCGCGGAACCAGCCCATTAAATAGGTGGAAGATTCATTAAACTGAGCGACGTTACCTTGCCAGATACCTAGATGTTTCCAGTGCCAGTAGAAGGTTACCCAACCAATGGTATTCAACATCCAGAACATTGCCAGGTAGAAGGAGTCCCAAGCGGAGATGTCGCAAGTACCGCCACGACCAGGGCCGTCGCAAGGGAATGCGTAGCCGAAGTCCTTTTTATCGGGCATCAGCTTAGAACCACGAGCATCCAAAGCACCTTTCACCAATACTAAGGTGGTGGTGTGGATCGCTAGAGCAAAGGCATGGTGTACTAAGAAGTCGCCAGGTCCAATGGTCAAGAACAAAGAGTTTGTACCATTGTTAATCGCTTCCAACCAACCTTGCAACCAAACGTTTCCGTAGTTGGGGTAAGCGGTGTAAGCAATGCTATCTGGGTTAGACAGTAGTGTGTTCAAACCGTACAGTACTTTACCGTGGGAAGCTTGGATGAATTGAGCAAATACTGGCTCAATCAAGATTTGCTTCTCCGGTGTACCGAAAGCAACTACTACGTCATTGTGTACGTATAATCCGAGGGTGTGGAAGCCCAAGAAGAGAGATACCCAACTGAGGTGGGAGATAATCGCTTCTTTATGCTGAAGCACGCGGTCAAGTACGTTGCCTTTGTTTTGTTCTGGATCGTAGTCCCGAACCCAGAAGATGGCGGCGTGAGCAAAAGCACCAACCATCAAGAAACCAGCGATGTACTGGTGGTGAGTGTACAGAGCTGCCTGTGTGGTGTAATCCTTAGCAATGAATGCGTAAGGAGGCAGGGCGTACATATGCTGCGCCACCAGAGAGGTGATGGTTCCTAAAGCTGCTAGAGCCAAGGAAAGTTGGAAGTGCAGCGAGTTGTTGATCGTGTCGTACAAGCCTTGGTGAGGCAGGTTGAACTGACCTTCACTCTTAGAACCAGGTACTAAACCGGATTTGGAATTCAGCATTTCTTTGATGCTGTGACCAATTCCGAAGTTAGTCCGATACATATGACCGGCGATGATGAAAATAACAGCGATCGCCAAGTGGTGGTGAGCCATGTCGGTCAACCACAGCGATTCAGTTTGAGGATGGAAACCACCCAAAAAGGTCAGAATCGCAGTACCTGAACCAGTCGCAGTACCGAAGAGATGGTTCGCTGTGTCAGGATTGCTCGCATAAGCCGCCCAATTACCAGTAAAAAAGGGTGTTAAACCTTCTGGATGGGGCAAGGTAGTCAGGAAATTATCCCAACCTACGTGCTGACCGCGAGATTCTGGGATTGCAACGTGTACTAAGTGACCAGTCCAAGCTAAGGAGCTAACACCGAACAAACCTGCCAAGTGGTGGTTTAGACGGGGTTCAGCACTCTTAAACCAACTTAGGCTCGGACGGAACTTAGGTTGTAAATGCAACCAGCCAGCAAACAAGAACACTGCGGATAGCAACAACAAGCCAACAGAACCTGCATACAGGTCATCGTTTGTCCGCATTCCAATGGTGTACCACCAGTGGTAAACACCAGAATAGGCAATGTTTACTGGATTGCTTGCCCCACCTTGGGTAAAAGCTTCAATCGCTGGTTTACCAAAGTGTGGGTCCCAAATTGCGTGGGCAATCGGACGGATATGAAGAGGATCTTTAATCCACTGTTCAAAGTTGCCTTGCCAAGCGACGTGGAACAGGAGGCTGGATGCCCATAGGAAGATGATTGCCAGGTGACCGAAGTGAGTTGCGAAAATCTTTTGGTAAAGATTCTCCTCTGTCATGCCATCGTGGCTTTCAAAATCATTTCCCATAGCCATCGCATACCAGATCCGACGCGTAGTCGGGTCCTGTGCGAGATCCTGGCTAAATTTTGGAAATTTTGTTGCCATAGATTTGATAAATTCTCTGACCTTTAGCCGTCAAGTGTCAAGTCAAAGAGTTAGGAGTTATGAGTTATGAGTTCTGAACAAATATTCAATTCTTAACTCAAAAACCCTTAACTCCTAACTTTTTAAAGTTGGTTGCTACCCGAGTGAAAGAATTCTTGCGTGGAAGAATGCCCAGGTAGTGACAATTCCTCCTAACAGGTAGTGAGCTACCCCAACTGCCCGACCCTGAATGATGCTCAGAGCGCGAGGTTGAATGGCAGGAGCTACCTTCAACTTATTGTGTGCCCAAACAATGGACTCAATCAGTTCTTGCCAGTAGCCGCGACCGCTGAACAGGAACATTAAGCTAAATGCCCAAACAAAGTGAGCGCCTAGGAAGAGTAAACCATAAGCTGATAGCGCACTACCGTAGGAGTTGATTACTTGTGAAGCTTGTGCCCACAAGAAGTCACGCAACCAGCCGTTGATATTCAGGGCACTCTCAGCAAAGTTACCACCGGTGATGTGAGACACTGTACCATCGGCGTCTATAGTCCCCCAGACATCCGATTGCATTTTCCAACTAAAGTGGAAAATCACAATTGAAATCGTGTTGTACATCCAGAACAAACCGAGGAACACATGGTCCCAACCAGACACTTGACATGTGCCGCCACGACCAGGACCGTCGCAAGGAAAACGGAAGCCCAAGTTTGCTTTGTCTGGAATCAAGCGAGAACTGCGAGCAAACAGTACGCCTTTGAGCAGAATCAGAACGGTTACGTGAATTTGGAAAGCGTGGATGTGGTGAACCAGGAAGTCCGCCGTACCCAAGGCAATCGGCATCATCGCAATTTTGCCGCCGACAGCTAGAATACCGCCACCAAAAGCATAGCTAACAGGTTCTATTGCATTGGGTGCGGTTGAACCAGGAGCAAGGGTGTGCAGGTTCTGTACCCACTGAGCAAACACCGGTTGCAACTGAATTGCACTATCCGAGAACATATCTTGAGGACGACCCAAGGCTTGCATGGTGTCGTTGTGGATGTACAGACCAAAGCTATGGAAGCCGAGGAAAATACAAACCCAGTTCAAGTGAGAGATGATTGCATCGCGGTGACGAAGTACCCGATCCAATACGTTATTTCGGTTAACTACAGGATCGTAATCCCGCACCATGAATATAGCTGCGTGAGCCGCTCCGCCTACGATACAGAAACCGCCAATCCACATATGGTGTGTGAATATACACAGTTGTGTTGCGTAGTCGGTAGCCAAGTACGGATATGGAGGCATCGCGTACATATGGTGCGCCACAATGATGGTCAATGAACCCAAGAAAGCAAGGTTAGTTGCCAATTGAGCGTGCCAAGATGTGGTGAGGTTTTCATAGAGACCTTTGTGACCTTCACCAGTGAATGGCCCTTTGTGGTTCTCTAGAATTTCTTTGATGCTGTGACCGATACCCCAGTTGGTACGGTACATATGACCGGCGATGATAAATATGACTGCGATCGCCAAATGGTGATGGGCAATATCTGTCATCCACAAGCCACCCGTTACTGGGTTCAGACCCCCTTTGAAGGTCAGGAAGTCAGCGTATGTACCCCAGTTCAAAGTGAAGAAAGGCGCTAAACCATTGGCAAAGCTGGGATACAGCTCGGTCAATATGTCTTTGTTCAAGATGAACTCATGAGGTAACGGTATGTCCTTAATGGGGACTCCCGCATCCATCAGCTTGTTGATTGGAGATGAAACGTGAATTAAGTGACCGGCCCAGCCCAAGGAACCACAACCTAGCAATACTGATAAGTGGTGATTCAGCATCGACTCTACGTTCTGGAACCATTCCAGTTTCGGAGCCCGCTTGTGGTAGTGGAACCAACCAGCAAACAGCATCAAAGCAGCCATTACTAAGCCACCAATCGCGGTGACATAAAGCTGGAATGAATTTGTTATGCCCCAGCCGCGCCAAATTTGGAAGAAGCCTGAGGTGATTTGAATGCCGTGGAACCCGCCACCGACATCCGCATTTAGAATGTCTTGACCGACAATTGGCCAAACGACTTGAGCGCTAGGCTTAATATTCAGCGGATCGCTTAACCAAGCTTCGTAGTTGGAAAACTTCGCGCCGTGGAACAACATTCCGCTCAACCAAATGAACACAACGGATAGGTGACCGAAGTGAGCGGCGAATATCTTGCGGGAAATGTCTTCTAAATCGCTTGTATGTGTATCAAAATCATGGGCGAGGGCGTGAAGGTTCCAAATCCATGTGGTGGTTTTTGGACCTTTAGCAAGGGTCTTGTCGAAGTGTCCTGGTTTTGCCCATCTCTCAAACGAGGTGGGAACTGGATCGTTATCGACTATTACTCTTGCCTTCTTCTCCTCTCGCTCCGGAGGACTTATTGTCATTCGACCTCCTCTCTTAAAAGGATTTGAGGAATTATACTGTCCACAACCTGTCTTTAAAACCTTGATTCAACTTATTAGGCTGAATTATGCTGTGAAGACTGGATGTGGATTTTGCTTTCTCGTTGAATTATAAAGTCATCTATCCAACAAAGTAGAAGAGATGTTTACAATAATTAAAAATAGCCGAAATAATTGTCTAATCTACCTTTGACATTCAAACTTCTGTACCAAAAGTCAATAGCCTACTCCTAAATTTTACAAAGCACAACAATTCGCAATATTTATAGTTCACTTTGATGAAGTAAGTACGGCTCAAGTGCCGTATGGCTTCATTTCCGGGCAAAACAAGCTAGGTTCTGGTTATTTGTTTTTATAAAGAAAAGTAAAAAATAGTACAGAAAAAGTAAAAACACTGCTATTTACAACAGTGCAATTCTCAAGAGGAGAAAAACTGAGATAAATTAACATATATCCCAATCTATTTCGCAGTAAAAGCAAAAAATTTGGAATTTAAAGAATATTTCACCTTTTGGGCTATGGTGAACCGTGGACAGTTTGAGCCAAAATAAGCTGTCAGTTATTTATATATATCTATGGCTATCATTGGGCGAATGAAAACGATAAGTTTGTTGCGATCGCTAATCGCACTAATATTAGTATTGAATTTAGCCAGTTGTGGTGGTGACAAAGCTGTAAGCCAAGGAGTACCTTCTGGAATACGAGAAAATCCTCAACTCTCCAAACAATTCTCAGAAGTTTCTCCCCCATCAGCAATCTGGCAACTCCGCTCCTCCTTGGAAGCGGATCAGCCCCAAGTAACAATAGTCACTCCTTCTTCTGACGAAATCTTGCAAGATAACATAGTGAAAGTCAGCTTCCAGGTGAAAGACTTACCACTATTCAAAGATTCAAAACTAGGCTTAGGTTCGCACCTGAAAGTAATTCTAGACAATCAAGCTTATACAGAAATATACGACTTAAATCAGCCGCTAGTATTATCAGACTTAGCTCCAGGAACTCACACCCTGCGTGTTTTTGCTGAACGACCTTGGGATGAAAGCTTCAAAAATGAAGGTGCTTACGCTCAGACAACATTTCACGTCTTTACGAAAACCGACGACAACAACCCCGATCCATCTCTGCCGGTCTTAACATACAGCCGTCCGTCCGGTATATATGGGGCAGAACCAATATTACTAGATTTTTACTTAAAAGGAGCTCCACTAAGAGGTCTAGTAGCGAAAGACAATTCCAAAGACCAAATTAATGATTGGCGCATCCGCTGCACAATTAATGGTGAAAGTTTTGTTCTCGATCGTTGGCAAGCAGTATACCTCAAAGGCTTTAAACCTGGTAAAAATTGGGTAAAACTGGAATTTCTCGATAACCAAGGAAATCCTGTTAAAAATGTCTTTAACAGCACAGTCGGATTATTTACTTACGAACCCAAAACAAAAGACACTCTTTCTAGAATTGTCAGAGGGGAACTTTCCGCAGAACAAGCCCAAGGAATTGTAGACCCCACCTACACGGAGAAAATACCAGCGGTTGAAGCGACACCAAAACCACAGGTAGAAGAAAAACCAACTCCTGAAACTGAATCTCCAAAAAAATCTCAGACACAGACAGAAGAAAAACCAGAAGGCTTTTTCAATCGTTCCAAACGTCCAACTGCTGAACCAACTCCTACAGAGTTACCTGTAACACCAGAGATAATTAAGCCAACAGAACCAGAAATATTAGAGTCTCCTACACCGACACCAATAATTCCCCAACCGGAACCTACATTAGAGCCGGAAAAACCAGAACCAACGCAAACTCAATCACCGACACCAATAATTCCTCAACCGGAACCTACATTAGAGCCGGAAAAAGTTCCATCCAAATTTGATGGTGAGAAATTGAAACGGTATTTTCAGCGTCGTCAGCCTTTAACTGTTGAACCATCTCCCATACCGACAGAAGAATCAGAAAGTATGGAAGCACCTGGTAACGAAGACAATACGGATGTAACAGATATCTTGCAAGATTCTCAATAAGCCCGAAATTGCGCCCGGAAATAAATTATCCCTCCGGGACGCTGCGCGAACGGGCTTAAAGCTAAAGCTAACTAAATAAGCTTTTTAACCCATTTTAATGGGTTTTAGCTTTAAGCCCAAACTTTAGTTTAGGGCTTCCTGACTGAATCCAAAATCTAAAATTGGCATGATTCCTCGTGTAAGATCCCCACAATTGCCTCAAAATTATCCTTGGCTAAATACTGACAAACCGTTATCTCTCAAAGAATTCAAAGGCAGAATTGTAGTTCTAGACTTTTGGACATACTGTTGTATTAACTGCTTGCACATCCTGCCAGATTTAAAGTATCTAGAACAAAAATATAAAGACAGTCTGACAGTTATTGGGGTACATAGTGCCAAATTTGATAACGAAAAAGAAATCGAAAATATCCGCCAAGCTATCCTCCGCTACGATATCGAACATCCTGTGATAGTTGACAAAGATTTCCGAATTTGGGAAGAATATGCTGTCCGTGCTTGGCCCACATTAATAGTTATCGATCCGGAAGGTTACGTAGTTAGTTCTGTCTCAGGGGAAGGCAATCGTGATGTTTTAGATGAGTTGATTGCACAGTTAATTCGCCAACACCAAGAAAAAGGTATAATCAATTTCCAAGAACTCAGTCTAATTTTAGAGAAGCAGCAAAAACCTTCAATTACACCCTTAGCGTTTCCTGGTAAAGTCTTAGCGACAAATACAGGTTTGTTTATTGCTGATTCCGGACATCACCGAATTGTGCTGAGTAGCTTAGATAGGGAACTTTTGCAAATTATTGGCAATGGAAAATCGGGTTTAAAAGATGGTGCTTTTAACCAAGCGCAGTTTTTCGCACCGCAAGGAATGACATTTGATGAAGAAAATCAAATTCTCTACGTTGCCGATACTGAAAATCATGCCATCCGTCGGGTTGATTTACAACAGCAAATAGTAGAAACTATTGCTGGGAATGGTGAGCAAAGTCGTAATATTCGTCGTCACAGTGGTATCGGGTTAGAAACTGCGTTAAATTCACCTTGGGATTTGGTAAAGCTAGGAAAAAAACTATACATTGCAATGGCAGGATTTCACCAAATTTGGGAAATGGACTTAAATACTACTAATATAGTTCAAACCTATGCGGGAATTGGTGCAGAAGCTTGCATTGATGGAGTAGTTACAGAATCAGCGTTTGCTCAACCTAGTGGTATTACTACTAATGGAAAAGAATTATACATTGCTGACAGCGAAGTCAGTTCAATTCGTGGTGTGGAACTAGTTGAAAATCAAGTCAGAACAATTTGTGGTAGCGGTGATTTGTTTGGTTTTGGAGATGTGGATGGTGTTGGGGAAGAAGCACGCTTGCAGCACTGTTTGGGAGTGGAATATGCCGAAAATTTCATCTGGGTGGCAGACACATACAACCACAAAATTAAACTAGTTAATCTCCACGGAAATTGTCAAACAGTATTGGGAAATGGTGCAGTTGGGTTGCAAGATGGTCAAGGTAAAAATACTCATTTCTCTGAACCTTCTGGTTTAAGCATTTTAGGCAAAGAGCTTTATATTGCTGATACGAATAATCATGCAATTCGTTGTGTAAATTTGGAGAATTTGGAGGTGAAAACTTTGCAATTCCCTAGATTATGTTCGCCTGATGTTTGTATAATTTGACCTTATACAGATTTTTTATGAAGCTCCTCACCCTAGAAGGGTGGGGCTATACGAACAAAGCCCACCTGCGTGGGCTAATTAGAAGCATCTTCATAAAGAAATGGTATTAGTTAGGGTTTATCAAAAATAACTTAGATGATTAGACATTTGTTGGAAAAGGCGTAGTGACAATTCATGAATTGTTATAGTCTAATAAAAAAAATTGAGATTTTCAAAGCTTAGAACCTTTATTCTACTGTAGTCTACTAAGCAAACCGTAAAAAATAAAGTTGTATAATTATCCTGCTTGCTTATTTTAAAATAAATAGAAAAGTCGTATGATTTGCTAAAACCTTGCTATATAGTCTGCAACGATGACAGCTAGCCGAGTTTTTAATTTTTGAGCACAGTTTGCACCCAATTTGTTAGAGTCGATGGGAGCTATTTAGGTAAGATTTTCTGCGCTGTTAAAATTTAATTATACATTGATGTTATCCAATTACTGAGATTTTTCGCGCTTTAACAGCGAGAATCCCAGCCTGCAATCATACTTGGTTTTAGCTGTGATAAATTTTACTAAAATTTGGGCTACGTAGCATAGTCAATCGGACAAGCTTTTTTTAAAGGTTTAAATAACTTGAAATCAAGAATTTGTTCTATCGAGAAGTAAGTAAGTACATTGAATTAAATGTAAGATGTAGTGTGGGCATCTTGCCCGTGTTCGTGTAGCGTGCCCAAAGGGCAAACGAAACGCTCGCACTGCTATCTACGAATTAATTACACCTACCTACTTATGGAAGAAACAGTTCACGACAACTTTTTCAATAATTTTACTGTAGTAACAGCAACTATATCTGCAACGAATGAGCTTCCTGAAAACTCAGGTGTTTATGCTTTCTATCATGCTTTTGACTTCTTAGAAAATAATTTGTCTGACCACATAGATACTCGCATAAAAAACACGGTATTTAAAACAAAGTTTTCTGAGAAAGATAATAGAAGTAAGTTTATTGTCGATACTTGTGGAGAGTCAGTTGGCTTGTCTCAAAAAATGGATAAATTTATAAAAGCTGTTTCTCAGCCTAAAGAACGAAGAATGTTAAAAAATCTCTTAATCTCATGTAGTATTCTCCAACGCCCAGATTACATTGGAACTGCAACCAATTTGAGAGATCGATTTATTGAGCATTTGGAGCGAGACGATGGTTTTTTATCAAAGTACGGAAATTCGAGGCCCAATGATGAATTTTTATTCATTTGTTTCCCTTGCCCAAAAAATATTTCTAGAGAGTTAGAAAGCCTTTTGATTCAACTATGTCAGCCTAAGTTTAATACACAGAGGAGTTAGAAAGTGGAATTAGATAATCAGTCTCCAGAAACTATTGAGTATAAGGCAATTAGCGGTGAGTTTGGTGAAGTTAGATACTTCATAACAACTCTGGATCAAAGTGATGCAGTTGAAAACATTAGATTTGCTGATGAAATTCAAGGCAGTTGGAGCTTCTCTGAGCGAGTGCAAAGAAAACTAGATGAAAACAGAGCGAATACAGAAATATTTTCTTACTTAGCGCAGGGTGGAATTCGCTTTTTCAATTCAATTGTAGTCGTACTTTTGCCGAACTCGAATGACCAAAGAGAGTTTTGGGACTTTTCTACAGTTAGCAGTCAAGGAAAAATTGTCGAAAAGTGGGTCAATTTAAAGCTATATAAGAACGTAGCTAAAATTGTAATTGACGGTCAGCATAGGCTTCTTTCATTAAAGAGATATTGGAACGTCCATACTGGAAAAGAGCTTTTAAACCCTCAACAAATAAAAGATAATTTTAATTGCCTAGAAACTTTTGATATACCAGTTGTTTATCTGGTATTCGGTAATCTTGGCAGGGTTGGTCATTCAGACTTGAGCGAAACTGTAAGGGATGAAATAATCAAAGCAACTCGCAATATCTTTACAGTTATAAACAAGACTGCCAAATCAATTGATAAACAAACTCAACTATTACTTGATGATAGTAAAATATCAGCATTGATTCCTCGAAAACTTTTAGAAGAAGGAGTACTTGAAGATAGATACGTTAAATGGTCTTCCAAAGCTAGAAACTTGACCCAATCAGAACCTTATCTAACGACTCTAGATTTAGTTAGCCAATGTACTATTGAACTATTGAAAGATTTTCATAAGCAAGTTTTAAAGAAATCATTCAATTCTCCAACTGAGCGTAATACGGCTCTGGATACTTATTACGAGTCTCATCCGAAACTTCTTAAAATAGGCACAAAAGAATTGCTTAAGTGGTTTTTCACTGAACTTCAGCCATTCAAGGATTGGGTATTACAGATTAACCAAGTAGGTATAACTATTCCTGTTCAACCAGAGCCATCTAAGTTAAATATGAATCAAAAAGCAAGCATAAAGAAATTACGAGATTCCAGTATTCTCTATACTATACTAGGACAAAAAATTCTTTTTTATGCTGTTTCAAGGTTCTTACTTAGGATAAGCGTAGAGTACCGTATTCCAGAAACTCTTAACGCCATCTCGGATAGTATTACTAAAATGGATGAAGATGGCTTTTTCAACCGAAATGAATCTCATTGGCTTAATGTTCTAGTACAACCAAATGAAAAACTAACTATGATCACTAAAGGATCTGGAACTGAGAGATGTATCGATCTTGTCAGAATGATATTGATTGATTCATCTGAGGGTGTGAGAGAATTGATAAAGCGTACTAAAGAAGATGTCAGTAATGAGGTTAACTGGAATGAAGCTTCAATTTTAACTTGGAGAAAAAAGTTTCATGTGATATTACCTCAAGTTAATTTGATTGGTGAACAGATAAAGGAATCTTCTGAATCAGATGACTCTTTTGCTGAAGTTCGAGATTTGCTTGACTCTTCTGAAGACGATGAAGAGGAATTGGATGAAATTGAAGATGATGAAGATATTTTTACAGAAACTGAGGAAGTAAAAGACTAAGCTGTTAATCTGAACAGAAAAATGTTTTGATTGCAAACTAGAGCGTTTACATTTGCAGTTCTTTGTGCAGGCTTTTCTCCATTATTACTTGCTTCTAGCTATAAAAAATCTCCTATGGATGGTTCAGTTAAGAATCCACAAGAGAGATAGTATAACTTTTTTATTCGTTCTAAGACTTTTTTATTCCTCAACAATTGTCACTACAAAATATGTAAGTAGCCCACGGTAATGCGGGCTAAATTCTAAAATAATACACTTTAGTCAAGGTTTATCAAAAATTACTCAAGTGATTTGCCAGCTTTACTTAGTAGCTTACCCAACTTTTGAATTGGTCTTTTAAATCCCCTTGTGGCTTCATCTGCGGATTGTTGGGTTTGTTCCCCTAGCTTTGTTAGCACCTCAGCAAAGTCTTGACTTTTAGCGGTTTTGCGCTTCAAAAGTTGCTTGAGTTCTTTCAGTCCATTGGCGATTTCTTTGATATTTTCATCGTCAGACTTCTGTAGTAAACTATGCCAAGTATCGATTGCGCTTAGTGCCGCTTCCGGTTCAATCTCAATCAGGTCTCCTTCAAGAGTTTCTACCACCGAATTGATGTGTTCAATTTGCTCACGGTCATCAGCCTTACTTAATGAAACACCGATTTTGCTAAGTTGTTTACCTAACTTCTGGAGCGGGTTTTTTACCTCTTTGTCAGCATTCGATGCAAGATGACTTGTTTCCTCGCCAATTTGAATTAAAGTTTCCCCAATATCATGACCTGTGGCTTTACCACCCTTGAGAAGTTGTTTGAGATGCTTCAGGTGAGTAGCAATTTCTTTTACGTCTGACTCTTTAGCTTTACCCAAAGAACCATGCCACTCATCAATTAAATCAACCGCTGCATCGCTGTCAATTGCTGTCAAATCTCCAGACAGCGCTTCAATCAGTGAATTTAATTCTTGGTTATCGGCTACATCTTCTTTCTTAGAGCTATTTTCTTGCTTGCTCTTGGTTTCTTGTTTGCTAGCCATAGCTGTAAACTGAGTTACTGGATTAGGTATGAGTACAGTTATAAGCTTATAAAGTAGTTATACTCAATTCCCTCATCCTAAGAGTCAATATAAATCGTTGTATATATAATTCGTTTGACGGAAGCAAATTTTACTTCAATTGAGGTAATAAACCGATACCTGCCGTAACCGAAGCGCAGCGTGGGTACGCGATCGCACTTTGATTTAGAAACATCCGGATTTCGCAGATCCCCGACTTCTCAAAGGATACCGTTGGCGAATTGGGGGTAAGACCCCTCAATATTGATCCAAACAGTTCTTTCGCATACCCAATAATAACCGTCCGCAGCATGTAATGCTGGGGCTATTGATACAAAGCCTCGCGTTGGTGGGCTTGGTTCGGTTAGCCGCACCATTCTATGGTGACGGGGGGATTTCGGTTTCTTGTCGGGGTGTCACCCTTTATTCGCCAACGGTATCCGTGAAAGTTGTCGGGGATCTAAAAGGCTTTTATGCGCTTTTGAGCGGCTATTTTCTAATTATCCGCTTCCTTGTGGCGGTTTAATACCCCGATAAGAAACAGGTCGCTCGTTTTGAGATGGGGATTGGAACCCCAACTCAAAACCTCCTCCTTCTTCCTTCTGCAATTAGGCATTTAAGTTTCCAAAACTTAATAAAGGCTCAATAGCTAACCCAATCTGGTCAGCGATAAATTGCAGTTGCTGTGCATTCTCTTTGGTAAATTCGCTGGAACGAAACGTACCAATATGGAAGACACCGAGCGCTCGGTTTTTGATATGTAATGGGACACCAAGCATTGACCTGATTCCCCGATTACGCAAAATCGGACTCACTACCTCTAGCTTTGACAGGTCATCTACAATCATTTGCTCACCACTAGCTGCAATTTGACCTGCAAACCCTTGTCCGAAAGGAATTCGGATATTTTCTGCAATTTCCTCCTCAAGCCCAATAGTCAGGCATACAGCTAATTGCTGCTCGCTTTGTGTTGGTAGCAGAAGGGTAATTGTATCGACGTTGATAATCTGGCGGATGCAGTCAAGTAGAGGGTTGAGTAAGTTTTTCAGAACAGGATCGAGGGATAGGCCGTTAAGAATTTCAATCTGCTGGTTGCTTTCGGCAGTTTTTTCAACTTTGGCAAGAGCTGCCGCACTGTTCTCTTTGGTGATATACTCCTTCCGACTGTGAGTCACTTTTGCTGGCACTCCAACTGCAACTGAAAAGGGAGGAATATTTTTGGTGACAACTGCTCCAGCACCGATAACACTACCTTGACCGATTGTGACTCCATCTAATATTGTCACCCCATGTCCTAACCAACAGTCATCCTCTATAACAATTCCTTTGCGAGTCACACCTTGGTTTCGTATCGGCTGTGTCAGATCGGCAAAATTATGATTGTTGGCATATATTCCTGAGTGGGATGCAATCATACAATGCTTACCAATTGTGACGTCTCCAGGCCCAGCAATACAAACGTAAGGACTAATATATGTGCTTTCATCAATCAGAATATGGGTGTTTTCTAACGATCCAATCTCAACACCACGCTCAAGGGCTACTCGCTCTTTGATACAGATTTTATTGTTTTGATGTCCTTGTGCATCTATCCGAACATCATTGAAAATATGCACTCCGTTGCCTATTTCGATACAAGAAGTGCCGAGAAATTCTGCCCCATGTTGAATATAAACTGAGCTACCAAGACGGGCAAAAATACTACGATATAGTATATTTCGTAACTTTACGCCGAAAGCGATTGTAGGAATCCAGCCTAACAATGTTATAACTAGAGTCTCTTTAAACCGCATCCATCTTGAAGCAGATTGTTTTGCATTCATAGTTAGCATAACTCCAAACTAAGTTTGTTTTTTGATATCGAAGCGATCGCACTTCCAAGAGTTGAGCTGTTCCACATTTAATTCGCATTCATAGAGCCGATTGAGAGAGCATCTACCCATACGAGTCGTATAAATGGAAGATATGCAAGCTAGATGTGGTTGAGCCAATGAGATTTTTTCTTTAGGGAAAAAGTCACAATAATGCCTATATTCGTCTTGAATTATCTCGTCAAGCTGTAAAAATGAAGTTGTTTAGTTGACAAGATGACTAATTCAATTGAACTCCAAAGATGGTGTTGCGAATTTACAATTTATACAAACTGTAAAATAATACGCAAAGGTGAGGACAATTACATCTGATTAAGCTACTAAAAAAGAAAATTCTAGTCTACTTACTTGCATTTAAATGTAATTATTCAATCATTATTAGCATCTTTGGATAATTATCACCAAATCTATGGTGGAGCGTCTCCGACTTCGGACATCACATTGAAGTCTACCATTGGCGCAAACAAGTATGCACTCCCCCTACTTCTGTAGCGGCTTTCCTGAATCCAATTTTTACCGCCTACCGTAGTAATCATGAGGGATAAAAATAATTGAAGAATTGAGAAGATACAACTAAGTACTAACGATAACAAAATTTTAAGTGGGCTTTGATTAGATTTCGCAAAGTGTTTATGAAGTTATCTTGAAGGATGTTTGTAAAGCTCAGGACTTGCGCAGAAGATAATGATACGCAGTAGGGACAATTCATGTAGGCGCAACGGGAAGAGCGTAGATGTAGATATTGTCCCTACAATACCCTGTATTTAACGCAAGTAAGAACTGCTAGACTTTTCTGATTTACGTAAAATATACGTTTTACGATCTCTTGCATTTTTATCCATAAACCACAAATCAGAGAATACAAGACGATTATTTTAACTACAGAATAATTTATTTTTCACTCCTGATCAGCAAGGAATTATGCCACCGATGGCTGTATCTCTAGCATATCTGATGATATCGCACTACTTCCAAAAAAAAACCGGCTTTTCATTCAAAAAAACCGGGTTTTTCAGGAGATTAATCCTAGAATAAATTCAAGTCGGTAACTGCACCCAGACTACTCGAAGATACTAACTTGGCATATTTAGCTAGAACACCTGTAGTGTAACGGGGTGGAGGAGCTTGCCAATTAGCGTGACGCTGGGCTAATTCCTCATCAGATACGTGCAATTGCAACGAGCGGCTATTGGCATCAATAGTAATCGTATCGCCTTCATGAACAAGAGCGATCGCCCCACCAACTGCGGCTTCTGGTGCAACGTGTCCAACAACCATACCGTAAGTACCCCCAGAAAATCTGCCATCAGTAATTAACCCGACAGCATCACCCAAACCAGCACCGATAATCGCTGATGTGGGAGCGAGCATTTCCCGCATTCCTGGTCCTCCCTTGGGTCCTTCGTAGCGAATAACGATGACATCACCAGGGTTAATTTTTTTCGCTAAAATCGCATCTAAGCAAGATTCCTCAGATTCAAATACCCGTGCTGGTCCGGAAATAGTCGCTTTCTTGATGCCAGTAATTTTAGCTACTGCCCCTTCCGTCGCCAGATTGCCTTTCAGGATAGCCAAATGTCCCTGAGCATACATCGGGTTGTTCCAAGGACGGATAACATCTTGATTCGCAGATGGTTCTTCTGGTATATTTGCCAAGGTTTCAGCTATTGTTTGCCCGCTGATGGTCAGGCAGTCACCGTGAATTAACCCATGAGCAAGTAGCATTTTCATTACTTGAGGAATACCACCAGCTTTGTGTAAATCTGTGGCAACATACTGACCGCTGGGTTTCAAATCGCACAACACAGGCACGCGAGCGCGCACCGCTTCAAAGTCGTCGAGAGCCAATTCGATACCAGCCGCATTCGCTATCGCCAAAAAATGCAATACGGCATTTGTGGAACCACCTACCGCCATAATTACAGAAATCGCATTCTCAATAGATTTGCGAGTGATAATCTGCCGGGGTAAGAGTTGTTTGCGAATTGCCTCGACTAAAACATGAGCCGATTTTTCCGTACTATCTGCTTTTTCTGCATCTTCCGCTGCCATTGTCGAGGAATAGGGTAAACTCATCCCTAGGGCTTCAAAGGCAGAAGACATAGTATTTGCTGTATACATACCACCGCAAGAACCAGCACCGGGGCAAGCCCTACGCTCAATTTCTAGCAGTTCGCTATCGTCAATTTTCTTCGCACTGTGTTGACCGACAGCTTCAAAAGAACTAACAACCGTAAGGTCTTTACCATTATAATGCCCCGGTTTAATGGTACCACCATAAACAAAGACAGCCGGGATATTCATCCGAGCGATCGCAATCATTGCCCCTGGCATATTCTTATCACAACCACCGATAGCCAACACACCATCCATACTTTGTCCGGTGCAGGCAGTTTCAATCGAATCAGCAATTACCTCCCGCGACACAAGGGAATATTTCATCCCTTCCGTTCCCATCGAGATGCCATCGCTAATGGTAATTGTACCGAACATTTGGGGCATCGCTCCAGCAGTTTTGACAGCAACTTCTGCCCGCTGTGCCAGTTGATTTATACCCATATTGCAGGGAGTAATGGTACTGTAACCATTGGCAATCCCAACAATGGCTTTAGTAAAATCTGCATCCTGAAAACCAACCGCACGCAGCATCGCACGATTAGGCGATCGCTGTACCCCTTGAGTTACAACCTGGCTTTTTAAATTCTCTGACATTATGATTACGCTAGCGCCAACAGCCAAAATCTTTTTGTGACGCATATCCTCTCTAATTAATCAAAATATCAGAAACCAGAGAGCAATTTTCCTTATTGCATATAAATACTTAACTAATCGTGAAGCGTACCATCGGGCATAATCGCACCATTAAACATCGCACCAATCATATAGGCTCCATACAAATTAGCTCCTGCCAAGTCTGCTGCAGTAAAGTCTGCATCAATTATATCTGTCATTTTCAAAACTGCTCCATTGAGTGTCGCACCGGTCAGCTTTGCCTCAAACAGATTCGCACCACTCAAATTTGCTCCACTCAAATTTGCTCCACTCAAGTTTGCTCTAATCAAGGACGCTTCTTTGAGGTTAGTTCCTTGTAGATCGGCCTTACTCAAATCAATTTCACTTAGAGACGCTGCCTGTAAGTCAGCCCCACTTAAATTTACCCCTTGCAAGTAGGAACCAATTAAGTTTACACCCTTAAAATTTCTCTCACCTGCCTCATAGCGGCTCAAAAACTCACACATGTCCATTGTCTGCTTGTTTACAACACGTTTAATCACTGTGCCTTGAATAAGAAAAATTGTCAGTTATTTGTGTCACTTTATCTTTTTCAAAAACAGAAATATTGGATGCATTTTAGAAATTTTAATTGTAGTCATTGAATTCTTATATATAAACCGAAAATTTCAATAATAGTTAGCTGCTAATACCGTTTCTTTGTGAAGCTGCATATATTAACCCCCGGCTACGCCGTCCCCCCTTGCCAAGGGGGGACTACAGGGGGGTCTTGATTATGTGCATCTTCATACAGAATTGGTATAACAGTTAAATATAAATATAAAGTTATTTTTACATTATAAAGATATGGTCAGGATCAATTATATGTGAAAACCCGCCAGCCAGGGACTACAACTCCCTGTCTAATAACGAAAGTCCTCTTAAAGAGGACTAGATTCAAGTCCGAAATGGTATGGATATTTACGCTCTGCTGTACTAAGTAGGTGGACATAAATAAACCTAAAATAAAATTTTGCTAATAAAAAGGGCGCTTAAGCCTACCCCACAAGAGTTTTTTATATCTTGTGGGGTGGGCTTAAGCGCCCGCTCATTTGATATTTAATTACGCCTACCTACTTAGCCGTAACACACCTATCTTTATATTTTATTTATAAACACGCTTTAAGACATTCATTCTGGGGAATTAAGCGCATTTCCACTATTAATCACTATTAAGCCAAGCTGCTTGGAAAAAATCACATTCGCACAACATAGCATATCGGTAAGTCGAGTTTATAGAAGAACTGTTAGCAGCGTAACTTTCCACCAAACTTTCTAATTTTTGTGCCAATGGGATAAAATCTGGGCTGCTGTAAGTGCGAATCCAATCTGCATATTGATGATTGGGAATGCCATTAGAAGCTAGTTGTTGTCCCAAAAAGGCGTAAAGTCGCATACACGGGGACATAGCTGCTGCAGTTAAACCCACATCTCCACTCCATGCTGTTGCTAACAAAAAATCAGTATAGCGTCGGGTAGCGCTTCCCGGTGTCACAGAACGCAAATCAACACCCCATTTAGTAGCATAACCTTGATGCAGTTGTAACTCTTCTAAAACACCACCAGCAAGGGAGTGAAAAGTAGTAAATCCCAGCCAGTCAGGGGCTTTAGCAGCAGCGATGCAGTAAGCACGAGCAAAAGCTTCTAGGAAAAAAGCATCCTGCCCTACATAATAAGAGAATTTTTGCCGTTCTAGGGAGCCATCAGCGATACCGCAAACAAAAGGATGCTCCAAACAAGCTTGAGCAATGTCCCGATTTGCTTCCCACAATTGATTGGATGTATTCATGAGTTAGGAGTTAGGAGTTGGGAGTTAGGAGTACCCCTGCGTTTTACTCTTATCCTTCCATCCCACATTTTTCTAGAAGGGGAAAAACTGGAGTAAAACAGAACCAAGTCCGCTCACAAAGTCCATAAAACTGGGTTTACCAGGATTGATTTGTGCGGTTTGGGGTGATTGTATTTCTTTCATTAAAGCCTGTGCAGTTAACAATCCATCGGGATTTTTTTGGTTTGTAAAGAATTTTCCGGCAACTTCAGCATCTTGGAACGCACCTTGTTTGTCAAACAATTGGTAACGTGAAACCGCACGAGCGAGATATGCACCAGCATAGTCCGGTTTAGAAGCGATCGCTTGATTAAAATATTCAATAGCTTGTTGTTGGCTGCCTTTTTCTGCTGCTGCGACACCCCAAGCATAAAACTCTTCTGGTTTAGCGGCTTGTAATGGTATACCTACTGAACCTTGCAAGTTAGCAGTGCTGAAATCAACTCCACTCACTTGGGCATTCATTAAATAGGTGCTTCTCAAATCAGCACCCATTAATGAAGCTCCATTAAGTTTAGCGCTGCTGAGGTTGACGCCAAACAAACTAGCACCGCTCAAGTTAGCCCCTCTCAAATCAGCACCGGTTAAGTTCGCACGGCTGAGGTTTGCACCTGCAAGATTGGCTCCACTTAAATTTGCTCCTGATAAGTCAGCCAGTACTAAACCAGCACCAGTCAAGTCACAGTTTTGACATTGTTTGGTTGCGAGTAATTGTCTAAGGTGTTCGGAATTTCCGGCGATCGCGCTTTGGCTAAAGCCGATTGTGCTTAAAAATAAAGCTGTAGCTAAAATTTGGCTTCTCATACTCGACATCACAATCTGTTGCTGAAGAATCTTGTTACGTAGACACAGTTATACTCCAGCTTCCTTTGTATTTCAAATGGGGGAATTGAGGAAAAGTTATCAGTTAGGAGTTATGAGTTATGAATTTTTAACTCCTAACTCCTAATTATGCAATCTAGTTAAGGTCAAAGTTGGCTTGTCTTGCGATCCCAAGTCATTAGATGCTTGGTTGTGAGATATGCTCATCTCTGCAAACAAACTTAGGGCCAGTGTTAGAGTAGCCGCTAGCAAGAGTTTTTCCCACATAGTTCTTCCCTCACAACCACAAATTTATAACCAAATAGCTATTTTTCTTAGCTAAGGTCAGTATTCCCCCAAGTTAGGCGATCGCTTAACTTATGCAAGTGATTGATATCCTGCAAATGAGTGACATCCATCACTAAGAAATTGATTTAAAACTCTAAGGCATAGTCGCCCCATTTAGATTCGCGCCATCTAAGAGAGTGCCATTTAAATTCGCTCCACTGAGGTTAGCATTACGAAGATTAGCACCCCTCAAGTCAGCATTACTAAGATTAGCATCTTTCAGATTAGTTTTAGCAAGATTCGCCCCACTAAGATTTGCACCAGTTAAATCAACAGTACTCAAGTTGGCGGCTTCCAAGTTTGCTCCGCCGAATTTGGCATTTCGCAGATTCATTCCTCGTAAGTCTCTTCCCCTCCAATTAACACCACCAAGGTTCTTCCCTGGTTCGCTTTTGTTGCTAGTAATTTGGGGTGCTACTGTAACTGGTGTCTCTTGCTGTACTGGGGATGTCTCTACTGGTGCAATAGATGTTTCTAGTTCTTGTGATGCAACGGAATTTTTGTTTGGTGTGGTTGTTGAAGTATCAACAGCTCTCAACCCCAAGTAAATTCCCACTCCAGCTAAAAGTGTAGCCCCTGTGAGTACGGCGGCTAGGGTCAGAATTAAACTTTGGCGCTGGTTTTTTTGGCGCTGGTTTTTCTGGTGCATTTGTACTGTTGCTAACTCATGTGTTACAGGAAAGACACACCTTGTATATTTAAGATTAACTTAAAATAGATTAACTGTTTTCTATTTTTCCATCCTGAATTTTAAATTTTTCATGTTGAATTGTTTAATCTGCTAAGTCCTCTGTTGTATTTTTATACTCAACGACCAAATCAGGCAACCCCTCTAATTTTTCTACAGGGACAATCTCTTCTACCAAAGGTACAAACACATTCAACCCTCCAGGTACACACTTGATTTCAATTGGGGTTGTGCCCACCATTTCACCATCAATTACAACTTTTTGCGGTGGCTCCGTTGTAATTTTAAATTGTTTGGCCCGCATATAACCGATATCATCCCTCTCCACTGGGCTGCCAGCAGAAGCTGTCTGAAATAGATGAACTGTTGCTGCGATCGCCGCTGCTTTATTGGCTGGTGCGACTATGGTCAAATCGAGCAATCCATCGTCAACAACTATACCCGCTGGTCCTTGGGCTAGCACTGAAGTTGGAGGTGCGGCATTAGCCACTGTGACCGCTGCTGCTGATGTTTTGACTATCTTATCTTCTGTTTCAATTTCAACTTCAAAAGTCTCGAAATTGCGTAGTTCTTGCAGTCCTGCCAGAATATACGCCATAATCCCAAACCGATTCTTAGATTCTCTATCTGCCCTTTCTACAGTTTCCGCTTCAAAGCCAATGCCTGTGAGCAGTACCATCGGATAATCGTTGCAATAAGCTGCATCTACAATCCGAGTTCCTCCCTGTAAAATTGCATGACAAGCAGCCTCGATAGTATCTGGAATTTCCAAAGCTGTGGCGAAAGCATTTGCTGTTCCACGCGAAATTATGCCAAAAGGGATGCCAGTCCCGACTACAGCCGCAGCCGCAGCGCTTAGAGTCCCGTCTCCTCCAGAAGCAATGATGGCATCCACACCACGCTTGACTGCCTCGTGCGCCAGTTTATCGGCACCGATGTCTTTGGTAGTTAGATATATATCCAGGTCAATTTCCGGCTCTAAGATTGCTTTAATCTGTGCTAAATCTTGTTCTGAGTCACCCTGACCCGCAACTGGATTAAATATAAGGCAGGCTGAACGATTCATAAATAATGCGGAATAATTAGGTTTGGACAAAATAAGTACTTAAATAATTCTTAATCTATTTGTTGAGTTTAAACTTCCCTCTTATGGTAGGTTTGTTTGCTTAAAGGCATTTTAGCTTCGTGCGGACGAAGTGAGATCGCGCTTCGCGAACCGGAGGTTTATCGCGTTTAGGTTAGGAGTCATGTAAACGCGGCTCTTTTTTATCGCCTAAATTGAGTAGCAAAGTTTATTTCTCTTGTTATTATGTGTTTGCACGTAATATTTTTTATCTATATGCGTCATTTTTTACCTGTATTTGCAAGTATTTTAACGTTCAGCAGTTTAGCAACATCTAGCCTAACAATGGCACTCCCTACACCTGAAATATCAAGAGTACTTTTAGTGCAGAAGCTAGACTGTAGCAATCCGGAAAATTTGCCTCAACAATCAATGAATAGATGTGCGGAATTGTCTTATCAGCAAGCAGATAAAAAATTAAACCAAGTTTACAAACAACTAACCGCAAAATTAGAAGCACCCAGAGTAAAGAAATTAGTGGCCGCACAGCAAGCCTGGATAAAGTTTAGAGATGCTAGCTGTAAGTTTGAAAGTAGCGAAGTGGAAGGGGGAACAATGGAACCTCTACTTTTTTATGGCTGCCTTACCCGCACAACAAAAGAGCGGACAAAAAGTTTACAATAATCTATACCAGAACAGTGACAATGAATAAATAATTAACAAAAATTAATGAAAAAATGTAAATTTAAGATAAAAAATAGACTTGACATAAATTAGCGATCGCAAAGCTGAGAAGCCCCTTGCTGAGGTAGTCTAGATCCAGTTATCTCCTCGATAGACAAACTTCTTTATGACAACAGTTATTTCTACGCACCTCAGCACAATTCGTATCGGTTCGCGCAAAAGTCAACTTGCTCTTGTTCAAACTTATTGGGTGCAAGAACAATTGCAAAAGCACTTCCCAAATATTTCTTTTGAAGTCCACACAATGTCCACTCAAGGAGATAATATTCTAGATGTGGCATTGGCAAAGATTGGGGATAAAGGACTCTTTACCAAAGAACTCGAAACAGGGATGCTAAATCAGGATATTGATTTTGCCGTTCATTCCCTGAAAGATTTGCCCACCCGCTTACCAGATGGTTTGGTTTTGGGAGCAATTACAGAGCGAGAAAACCCCGCAGATGCTCTAGTAGTGCATGAAAAACACAAAGATAAACAAATTGATACACTGCCAGAGGGGGCTGTTATAGGTACATCTTCTTTAAGAAGATTGGCACAACTGCGGCATCATTTCCCTCACCTAGCGTTTAAAGATGTGCGAGGAAACTTGAATACCCGCATGGCAAAGCTGGATGCAGGTGACTACGATGCCTTAATTTTGGCGGCTGCTGGATTGCAGAGACTGGGAATGGGCGATCGCGTTCATCAGATAATACCTAAAGAAATTTCCCTGCATGCCGTCGGACAAGGTGCGTTAGGTATAGAATGCCGTGCCGAAGATACCGATTTAATATCCATGCTCAAAGCCATTGAACACCCAGCAACACGCGATCGCTGCCTAGCAGAAAGAGCATTCTTGCGGGAATTAGAGGGTGGTTGTCAAGTACCCATAGGTGTAAATACTGAAATTAATGGCGAAAATTTAACATTAACTGGTATAGTAGCCAGTGTAGATGGTCAAAATGTTGTCCAAGATACGATTACAGGTACTACCAAAGATGCCGAAAAAGTAGGCAGGGACTTAGCACAAATTTTGCGACAACAGGGAGCGCAAGAAATTTTGGAAAAAATCTTCACCGAAATTCAACGTGGTTCTTAGTGGTCTACGACGATTAAGCCCCCTGCACTCAATTCTGGGGGAGAAGAAAATTCAAAGTCCTCCAAACTTGGGGAGCCACTGCGTTTCTTGGCTCTGCCGACTTGTAGCATGTGGCGTAGATTTAGGGGGCTGGTCAGGGCATCTTGCAGCGACTCGAATTTAATGTGGCAAGGTAATGGTGCAAGATATTAGATATCAAACTAAGCTGGTTGGGGAAACAAAAATTACCATGCGGATTTTATTTGTGGCAGCAGAGGCAGCACCCGTAGCCAAAGTTGGCGGGATGGGTGATGTTGTTGGGGCACTACCGAAAGTATTGAGAGAGATGGGGCATGATGTGCGAATATTCTTGCCTTACTATGGGTTCTTGCCAGACAAAATGGAGGTTCCCAAAGACCCCATCTGGGAGGGTTCTGCCATGTTTCAAAACTTTCAAGTATATGAAAGCGTTCTGCCCGGTACTGATGTTCCCCTATACCTATTTGGACATCCATCGTTTATACCCCGCCGTATTTACTCTGGCGAAGATGAATATTGGCGGTTTACATTGTTTGCAAATGGTGCGGCTGAGTTTTGCTGGAATTACTGGAAGCCAGAAATTATCCACTGTCACGATTGGCATACAGGGATGATACCCGTCTGGATGCATCAAGATCCAGATATCAGCACCGTATTTACCATTCATAACCTAGCGTATCAAGGTCCGTGGCGTTGGTATTTAGAGAAAATTACCTGGTGTCCCTGGTATATGCAAGGACACAATACAATGGCCGCAGCAGTGCAATATGCTGACAAGGTAAATACAGTTTCTCCCACATATGCCGAGCAAATTAAGACCGCAGCTTATGGCGAAGAACTAGAAGGCTTGCTATCTTTTATCAGTGGCAAAGTATCTGGGATTGTCAACGGCATCGATACAGAAGTTTACGATCCACCAAATGACAAATATATTGCCCAGAAATTTAGTGCTGATACCCTAGATAAACGCAAAGCGAATAAAATCGCCTTACAAGAAGAAGTCGGGTTAGAAGTTAACAGCGGAGCCTTCTTGATTGGGATGGTGACAAGGTTAGTCGAGCAAAAAGGCATTGACTTGGTGATGCAGATTCTGGATCGCTTTATGGCGTATACAGATGCACAATTCGTGCTGTTAGGGACAGGCGATCGCTACTACGAAACTCAAATGTGGCAGATGGCATCCCGTTTCCCCGGACGCATGGCAACTTACTTACTTTATAACGATGCTCTGGCTCGTCGCATCTATGCAGGTACCGACACCTTCTTGATGCCTAGCCGTTTTGAACCCTGCGGTATCAGCCAAATGATGGCATTGCGCTACGGTTCAGTGCCTATTGTCCGTCGGACTGGGGGATTAGTTGACACAGTAACGCACTACGACCCGATAAATAAAGTGGGTACAGGTTATTGCTTTGACCGCTATGAGCCGTTAGACTTGTTCACCTGTATGATCCGAGCTTGGGAAGGCTTCCGCTTTAAACCCCAATGGCAGGAATTACAGCAACGTGGTATGAGTCAAGATTTCAGTTGGCATCAATCTGCGAAGCAATACGTGACGCTGTACAAGTCAATTTTTGGCTTACCAGAGGAAGAGGAAATTACACCGCTTGCGGAGTCACCAGCTGAGTCGGTGGAACAAAAGCCAGTAGTTAGCAAGAAGTAACTCTCTTTTTTGTAGGGTAGGTGTTTTGCTTATCACTGACAAAGCAAGATGCCTGTCCTACCAAAATAAGTAGGTAGGCGTAAATAAACATTATGTCAGAAATTACCAATCAACCAACCCCCGAACAATTAGCTCGCTGGGCAAGAATAGATAAACTTGACAATAGTGCATTTGCTGGCAGAGAACTATCACAGGAAGAGTTTACAGCAAAAGTCCAAAGTATGATGAATGGCGACGCTTTGATTCAACACTTAGCCAATATAAGAAAAAAACGCCATCAATTAATTGCTGAAGTTGCTTCACTCGAAAAGTATGAGGAATGGCTAGAAAATCATATTAGGGAAACTTTAGGAAAAGAAGCAAATTAGAAAAATATTCTTAACGTTCGGCTTATCCTTTGCGCTTGCTGTTCATCCGTCCATTCAATTTCGGGAAAAATCCGCAACTTTGGTTTCAGTCATGCTTCTTAACACCAATATCTAATCTATATGGTGGGAGCATTTTTCACACAACCGCTACGGATTGCACAGCTTTACGTCGGTGGAGTGGCTGGGGATATTATAACTGATTGAACGGATTTGGTGTAACATTTTTACTTGACTCTCCTGATGTTACTGACTTAACACTGAAACAGCAAATATCCGGATTTTCTAAATTACTCTTTTGATGAAAAAACTCACCATTTCACGATTCCTTACCTATGGCTTAATTGGCTCAATATCCTTTGCTGCTCGTTCCGCTCTTCCTCAAACAGCCAATAATTCCGTTTCATCCACTTTCATCTGGCCATCTCAAGGAATTCTCTCTCAAGGGTTCCGAAAAAATCAACATGAAGGAATTGATATCGCCGGCGCGGTTGGAACTCCTGTTGTCGCCGCCGCATCTGGTACAGTTATCAAAGCCGGATGGGATGATTGGGGATTGGGAAACTCTATAGAAATTCGCCTTCCCAATGGTAGCGTCACAGTTTACGGTCATAATAGCCGTTTGCTGGTTCGCAAAGGTCAAGAGGTAAATCAAGGTCAAGCGATCGCATTGATGGGTTCTACAGGTAATAGTTCCGGATCGCACCTCCATTTTGAAGTTCATCCAAATGGTCGTCTAGCAGTTGACCCCATTAGCTTCTTACCCGGCACAGTTGCAGGCAAAATACCACAACTCATTACCGACAATGGATGTAATGGTGTTTCAGTGATTGAAGGCCAGACACAAAAAGTTAGCGTCAAAGTCTGCCAGGAAAATGGTCAGTTGTTTTATATCGGACAATTAAAGAAAGATCCAAATAAACCTGTAAAGCTAAGAGCTTTCAATATTGGTACAGCAAGATATCGAGCGGATAACGGTAGTTTTTCTTACTTCATTAGCCCTCACGGAGTAGAAGTTTGGCGTAATGGTCGTAAGGTTAGTTCTGATATTTTTGACACATCAAAACATTCTTGAGAGTAAGGCTGGATATTTTCTTTGAATGAAGGAAGAAGTAAGAAGGAAGAAGGAAGAAGGAGGTTTTGAGATGGGGATTCAGACCCCACTCAAAACGAGCGACCCTGATTAGGTCGGGGTATTAAGAAGAACAGCAAGGATTAACAAGAACAGCGAGGATAAAAAGCAAACTCTTTTATCTTTCTTTACCTATTTAGATAGATGCGATCGCCTGAAAAATGTTTATACTTTCAAAGGCGAAAGCTTCATGTCAGGAACGTTGTTACATATTTTATTTTTTTTTAATGATGTTCTCAGTAAAAATTCTGTAAGATGGGCAGTAGTCTAGAATACACCTAGACAAAATTTAGCGAAAAGCGAAGCAATCTTCTGTAATTAACAATCTTTAAACACAAAGGAGATCCTTGTGGAATATCTTGCTTATTCTCAGATGGTTATTGCCAACGAAGAGGCGATCACAGATACAGAATTAAATCTCCCAAAATTTAAAATTAGCTGGAAAAAACTCTTTAGAACAACTTGTGTAGCGGTTGCAGGCTTTGGTGTATTGTTTGCCACAGTCAACCAAGCCGCTCAAGCAGCTTCAATACCAGGCTTTGTTAGGACTAACGGTAGCTGTCTGAGAGTTCGTTCTGCTCCTAGCATTAACTCACCAGTTGTTGCATGTCTGCGAAATGGGGCGCGAGTGGCTGCAGTTGTAGACACAGAGAACGGCTTTACTCGGATTTCTTCAGGTGATTACGTTGCTACTAAATTCATTAGCACCAGTTCTGCACGTACAACTAAGCCCAGACTCGGTGTTGGCGGTCGAGTAGTTTTAGGCGCAGGTTCTGAAGGTCAAGCTGTTTCACGAGTTCAAAGAACTCTGGGTAATGTTCCAGTTACTGGATATTACGGTGAGTTGACCGAGAGAGCAGTCCGAAAATTTCAGGCAAATTACGGTTTAGCTGTAGATGGAAGAGTCGGGCCCCAAACTAGAATTGCAATGGGATTGTAGAGAAGTTTTTGCGACTAACACTAGCTAAGTGAATTTGAAGGTTCTTAAATCCCAAGTGGACTACTAGATTCCCACTTCTATAGGACTTACGCAAAATTGTCTCAAAAACCTGATTTTCTGTAGCGGTAATTCATGAATTACGGCTACTTCACGACTTTTTCGCGTAAGTCCTGTTCTAAAAGGATGCAGAAGAGCGAATGGTAGGTCTGACCCCTCAATGAGGATCGAAACAGTTCTCTCGCATACCCGACATAACGCCCACACCCTAGAAGGGTGGGGCTATCGATACGAAGCCCACCTGCGTGGGCTAAATAAAGAATTTAGCCCACGCAGGTGGGCTTTGTTTAATTAGCCACACCATTCTATGGTGACGGCGGGATTCCGGGTTTCGGAGGGGTCTTACCCCTGATTCGCCAGCAGCGTCCTAAAAGAAATCGGGAATCTAGTGTTACACCACATTAGGGCTGTAGTGCGTAGGCAGGGTCAGCCGTTTCGGCTTACGTCCCGCTCGCGTACTATATAAAGCGAGCGGAGAGGCTCGCACTAGCCATCAAAATTAATGACATGGACTACTAGGTTGCGCAAGACTCTTAACTTTTACCAATAGACCATTAAGCAAAACTTATACACAAAGCATTTGAGCAGCCTCAAATTGTTTCAATTTAGCTGGTTCTACAGGATGATTCTGCGCATATGCTAATAGTTCATATGTCCATTCCGTGAAAATTTGGAATATTTTGTCTACAACATATAAAGCCTCTTGCCGTTGCGAATCAGTGAATTCTATTTCTGCGATAAAATTTTCGGCTTCTGCTGTAGCAATAACATGTTCATTTTCTTCGCGAATGTGAGCTTCACCAAAAAATAAGTATTCGTTTTTGGTAAGAGCTTGTAGTTCAAACGCTATTTCATTTGATATAGAGAAAAATACATCACCTGTTGCTTCCAATACCTGAACAACTACAAATTTAATTACAGGGTCAGCTTGTAAAGTGTGCCCAGCAATTTGATAGGCTAATTGACGTGTTATTTTACTTTCTTCGCCCCAGAGATATCTTAATGCCTGTGGAATACTCATTTCTGCGTTCAAATCTAAATTCTCAATATCTGTAAGAAACCAAGGCCAATGATTGTCATCTTCGTAGGTATATCTATTGACAATTCTTTGAAGTGTTTCTTCTTCTTGTTTGGAACGTAAAACATAATTATTTAAGTCACCAAAACTCATAATAAAGTGAGCCATGCAAGGTGCAAAACTTAGTCTTTGTCTTGGTTGCAGTTTTTTGTCTTGCATAAATTTAAATAAAGGTAATTTAGCAAATTCTTGTTTCTTTTCTTCAATTAAAAACATTATTTTTTTCATATAGTATATTCTCAAAAATGGGAATGTTCTAACGATATACGCCTAATGTCGTACAAAGTATGAGGGGTTTATAAAGTCTTGAAAGAGAAACTCCACGACATTACTGTGAGGGTCAGATCCCCGACTTCTTAAAGAAGTCGAGGATCTTGCAGCCCCTCAAATTGTATTATGCAAAAGTATTAATTAGCCAAATTATTTCATTACACACAGACTGTTAAAGTATTCTTTGATTCTTTGATAATTGTTGCTTCTTGATTTTGTTTCTGTGCATAAGCCAGCAGTTCATGCGTCCATTCCGTGAAAATTTTAAATACTTTATTGACTACATCAAAAGCTTGTTGACGCTGTAAGTCTGTAAGTTCTATCTTTGCAAGGAAATCTTCTCCTCCTGGGCTGCCCATAGCATGGCCACTTTCGAGGTTAAAATGAAAATGACCAAAATAAATGTATTCTTGCTTGGTAATTGCTTGTAATTCAGAGGCTGCTTTATTTGTTCTAGAAAACAAAACATTTCCTGTTGCTTCTATGGCTTCTATCGCGATTATTTTGATAACAGGATCTGCTTCTAACATATATGCAGAAAGATGATAGGATAATTGACGGGAAACCTTAGTTTGTTCACCCCAAAGAAAACGCAATACCTGAGTAAAGTTCATTTGGGAGTTATATCCCAATTTTTCTAAATCTGTAATAAACCAAGGCCAATGATGGTCATCTTCATAGGTATGTTCGTTGATTATCTGCTGAACTTTGGTATTTGCATTCTTTTCCCGAACAACATATTTATTTAGGTCACCAAAGCTCATGATAAAGTGAGCTATACATGGAGCAAAACTCAATTTTTGACTTGGTTCTATGCTTTTATCGTCTAAAAATTCAAATAACGGTAACTTGGCATATTCTTGATTTAGCTGCTCAATATATGCGATTAGTTCTTGCATGAAATTAACTTCCAAAAGTTGCTAGGTGTTATCAAGGTAAAAGTACAGTTCAAGTTAGGCTTGACTATGCTGTATTGAAGTTGGTAGCGACGCCTGATAATCTAGCAGTATTAGGATGTTTAACCTATAAACTACTATGAAATTTATATTTTTCGGATAAATCACCATATATCAAGGAGAATACTAGGTATTCGTCCGGTAATGCTGGATATGTGGTGAAACAGATTGCACTTGTGTCTATGAATCAAATTTAGAGGATTACTTCAGTTTAGACAGCAGTAAAAACTCAGAATAACAGCAGATTTTTTTGAAACCCAATAGAGTAAAAAAATCGTAGTGCTTGTAAGTAAGTTTCGTTAAACTAAATGTCTGATTATAAAAACAATACATAATTTTGATATTATTCATAAAGTTTTGATTAGGCTTAGACTATAGTCATAACCTTACATAAATCAGATTGTGTCTCGATCGGTTAAATTAATTATAAAGGTTTGTTAAATTTAATCTTTCAGGGACTTTGTAAGAAACTAAGAGGGTGTTTATAAAATAATTATAAACTAGAGAAAACAATCGCGAGACCCTTTATGCCCGTAAACGTAGGATAGACGTCCCACCTATCCTTATGATTCGTTTGACAGACGCCTATCCTACGTTTTTATTTTTTATTTATAAACACCGTCTCAACGGCTCTGGCGGTATATTTGCACTCTTTAAGATGCTCCATACTGATGGCTTGTGTATCATAAATATAAGTATATTCGCGGGATATCGAATAATTGTCCAGAAAAAAAAACTTTCTTTTTCGGAGTTTTTACTAAAGGCATAAACAAATTAATGGCTTAAATTAGATTATTGCCGTAAATATTCACAATCGCTACAATCTATTTCTGAGCATAAATTAAATTGTTTGAGTTGTAGTGATGCATTAAAAAGATACAAGTTTTCTAGCATTTTTTAGCTGGAAAATGTAATGCTTAGTTATCAGGTTGCGTTATCAACTTCAGAACAAGTTACTCAAATCACAGAACTTATCCAATCAATATGTATTGGCTGATTTGACATATCTAACTGTACTTTCACTTTGATGATAACTAGCAATACAGGAAAAAATCATGAAAGAACTAATGCCTTTGATTCAAAAGCAGGAGCAAGAACAAGGCAAATCAATTTTTTCACAGTACCAAAAATTAAATATCCCTTTAGCGACTTGTGACGATCGATTACTTTGGGAGACGTGGATGTCTATGTTCCACTTTCCCACACTTACTGTTGCAGATGAATTAGGTTTGTTCTCTTTTCTAGATAAAAGGCCAAATACAGCATCTGACATAGCAAAAAGCTTTTCCTTGGGAGATCGGGCTACTGAGGCAATTTTGGGAGTAATGACATCACTGGGCTATCTTGTGCAGCAAGATGGGAAATTTAACCTTACAGAAGCATCTCGTAATTTTTTGCTTCCCGAAAGTCCTTATTATTGGGGTGGGATGCTGAAACTCATGGCCAATAATCCACTATCCCATTCTACGTTGCTAGAGGCATTGAAGAATGATAAGTCTAGCGTCTACAAGGAACAGGACGTGTGGGAAACTCATGAAGTGGAGCCGGAAAAAGCTAAACTTTTTACCAGCGCTATGCAGAGTATGACAATGCCTGGTGCTGCCGGTGCGGCAAAGCATGGTGACTTTACAGACGTAAAACGTCTTCTTGATGTAGGGGGCGGTTCTGCTGCGGTTTCTGTTGCTTTAGCGAAGCGTTATCCAAATATGCATTGCACAATTCTAGATTTACCAGTGGTGTGTTCAATTGCAGAAGAATATATTTCCCAGGCTGAATTGTCACATCAAATAGATACTTATGAAGGGAATTTTTTCACACAGCCTTTCCCGAATGGTTACGATGCCATTTTATTTAGTAATATCTTTCATGACTGGACTTGGGAAAAATGCCTGCATTTAGCGAAACAAAGTTTTGAGGCATTACCAAAAGGAGGTCGCATTTATTTACATGAAGTATTACTCTCTGACACAAAAGATACGCCTCTAGTTGCAACTTCATATTCAATGTGTATGGTTTGGTGGACTCAGGGGAAACAATTTACTGCAGGTGAACTCACTAAACTTTTGTTAGGAGTAGGATTTGAGGATGTATCTGTAACTCCAACTCACTCTTACTATTCTTTAATTTACGCGGTTAAACCATAATGCTTGAAAATGACGTACCTTCAGGTCGTAGTTGCTGACAATAATTTTATTATTCTTGTGGGATGAGCATCTGAACCCCCAATTAATAAAAACAGCATTTCAGCCAATTATCCTCGCAGGGGGTTTTATTTATACCCCGACAAGAACGCAGGTGGCCCGTTTTGAGTTGGGGTCCTGTATCCCCATCTCAAAACCTCCTCCTTCCTTCTTCCTTCTTCTTCCTTCTTCCTTCATTCAAGTGTTGTCTGGTTGAGAAATAGGAATTTCAATTACAAATTCTGTGCCTTTTCCCAGTTCGCTGGAACAATATAGCTGACCACCGTGTTTATCAACGACAATTTGATAACTAATTGATAACCCTAAACCTGTACCTACGCCAACAGGTTTTGTGGTGAAGAATGGATCGAACAAACGTTTCTGCACTTCTTCTGACATTCCCGATCCATTATCACTAATCCGAACGCTAATCCGTTCTTCGTCGATAACTTCGGTTCGGATTTTAATCTCAGCAGTATGGAATTGGCTCTTCTTGACTGCTTCTCCTAAAGCATCAATAGCGTTAGCAAGCAAATTCATAAACACTTGATTTAACTGCCCAGCGTAGCAGACTATTAATGGTAATGAACTGTATTGTCTAATTACCTCAATTCCTGGTAAGTCTTGCTTGGGTTTGATGCGGCTTTGTAAAATCATTAGTGTACTTTCAATACCTTCATGAATATCCACTGCCTTCATTTCCGCTTCGTCAAGACGGGAAAAAGTTCGTAATGAACGCACAATTAACCGAATCCGATCGGCTCCCACCTGCATGGAAGTTATTAGTTTTGGTAAATCCGAAACTAAAAAATCTAAATCAATAGCATCAATTTCTTCTCGAATTTCCGGGGTAGGCTGTGGATATTCCTGCTGATAAAGTTGAAGTAAGTTTAGTATGTCATGAGTGTATGTGCTGGCATGAGTTAAGTTACCGAAAATAAAGTTAACGGGATTATTGATTTCATGTGCCACTCCAGCTACTAACTGTCCGAGACTAGACATTTTTTCACTTTGCACCAACTGGCTTTGTGTTTTTTGGAGTTCTTGTAGTGCGACTTCTAGTTGTTGTGTCTGTTTTTGGGCAGTCAGCGCAGCTTGTTGACTTTGGGTGTAGATTTCCGCTTGATTAATCGCGATCGCCAATTGATCTACCACCGCTTCTAGCAATTCTACTTCACTGTCAGTCCAAGGACGAGTTTCATTCCAATGACCGCAGACAATCACACCAATTCGACCAGAACGAGTTTGAATTGGCAGCACGATTTCTGATTTAATTCCCAAAGATTCCATGAACTGCTTGTGTATTGGTTCAGAAAACTTTGTCGCATCGTCTATTTTGAGTATTTCTTGCTTTAAAAACATTTGGGTTACTGGACCAATCTTATCAGCAGAGTGACAACCCAATAGACTAGGCAAAGCTGGATTTTTAGCTTCTTTAATAGTTTCCCAAGTAACTGGGTTCGTATCTACATTAAACCAAGAAAAACTACAGCGATCGATCTGTAATAATTCCTGAATTTGCTCGATTGCAGTTTTCAAAACTGTATCGATGTCAAGGGTATTACGAATTTGGCTGGCTAGACTATTGAGCAACTGTTCCCGGCTAGCTAGTTCTCTATATCGTGTTTCTGATTGCCGTAGTGCTTCCTCTGCTTTTTTCCGGTCTGTAATGTCTCTCCAAACACAGTAGAATACTTCTTCCCCGTCTATAGGGATAGCTGTCAAGAGAACTTCAACTGGAGAATCTTGACCATCGACACGACGAATTGTCCAATCAAAGCGATTACTACCACGAGCAAAAGCAATCTCAGTCATTGCTTTCTGTTTCTCTAAAGAAGAAATGCCCTCAGGTTGAAATTCCGGAGATATCCCGGATGGAGGAAGTCCTAATAGTTGAGCTTTAGTCGAACAGCCCATCATTTCTACTGCGGTTTGATTGCAGTCTCGAAACACCTCTCCGTCATATAGAAGAATAGCATCGGCTGATTTCTCAAACAATGTTCGGAATTTGCTTTCGCTTTGCCGCAGTCTTTCCTCAGATTGCATCCGCTCGGTAATATCCATCATTATGCCATCCCAAAGGATATTGCCGTTAGCTTGCTTCTCCGGTCGGGAAACACCTTGCACCCACTTGATTTGACCCGATGGTGTAGTTATTCGCCACTGGTAACTCCAATCTTCTAGAGTTTGGGCTGAAAGTGCGATCGCCTGCTCCATCCCAAGTGAATCATCTGGATGAACCATCTTAGAAACACGGTTAATATCTTCTCTAAGCTCTTCTGGTTCTAATTCATACAATTCACGGCAACCAGCACTCACATAAGAGAAGTATTGAAAGCCATCGGGACGCAACACAAATTGATAAATCATTCCCGGCACGTTAGCTGCTAGTTTTTGAAAGCGAGCTTCGCTTTTTTGGCATGCTTGTTCTGCTTGCTGACGCTCAGAAATTTCTGATTGCAGTTGTATATTTGTTTGGTTCAGTTTGTAAGTACGTTTTGTTATAAGTTCTTCTAGTTCTTGCTGATAGCGTCGGAGTTGCTCTTCTGCTTGCACGCGATCGCTAATGTCAATAATTAAGCCATCCCAGAGAATATCACCATTGCCTTGCTTGGATGGTCGAGAGATAGAACGTACCCATTTCAACTTGCCATCCGGGGTAATTATTCTTCCCTCCCACAGCCAAGGTAGCAATGTTTCTGCTGAAACTGCCATTGAGTCATGATATGCTTGGCGATCGCTTGGATGAATCAGTTCATCAACCGTGACAAAATTATGCTCAATATCTTGTGGCTGTAATTCCAGCAATCTCTTGTAACCAGCACTTATATAAAGTAAGGATGTAGTACCATCCGAACGCAGCAAAAACTGAAAAATCATTCCTGGTACGTTAGCAGCAAGTTTTTTGAAGCGAATTTTACTACTCTGCAATGACTCTTGTGAGTGTTTGCGTTCTGTAATCTTCTCAGTAAACAAAACTATGCCGCCAATTTCATTATTATCCTTATACCAGGGACGGCACTCCCATTTTATCCATTGAACAGAACCATCACTCCTAATAAAACTATCAGCTTCGCAGTTTTCTCCATTTCCCGCCAAACAGTCCTGGTAAACTACCTTCCATCTGTCAGGAGTTTCTGGAAATACTTGATAATGACAGCGACCAATTAAATTTTGCTCGCCCAATGCATAATCTGTCAACCACCTGCGACTGGTAGCGATGTAGCACATTTCACGGTCTAGCATGGCAACCGCAGCAGGTGTGTGTTCCAAAAACAGACGGAAAAGTTCGGGGTTGTTTGGCGAATACATATATAAGTGGAACACCCTTTGTAAAACTGGCGTTGCCAAAATATAAGATAATGGCAGTGGCAATAAATATAACTATTATCTAGTTAATTTCGCTTCCGAGTTTTCTCTTAGATTGTAGGTACAAAAAATTAAAAATGGTAAAGATTTGTATGGATCAGGGGCGTTTTTGAAAATTACAGCAGTTTTGCAGCAACGGATAAAAATGGATGTAACGGATAATTAATCCTTTTGGCAGCCAATCATTCGTTACATCCACCTCATTTCTTGAGTTGCCCAACCGACTGTTATAAAAGAGTACTCAAATAATTTTGCACAATTTCTAAAATTCGCTCTGCTGCATGACCATCCCCAAAAGGATTAATTGCATTTGCCATTGATTGATAAGCAACAGCATCACTAAGCAACTCACTCGCAGCTGCAACAATTTGCTCGCTCCTTGTTCCTATAAGTTTAGCTGTGCCTGCAGTCACAGCTTCTGGTCTTTCGGTTGTTTCTCTCAACACTAACACTGGTTTGCCAAGACTCGGCGCTTCTTCTTGCAAACCACCAGAATCAGTGAGGAGAAGATGCGATCGCATAATTGCCCCAACCAATTCTTTATAATCTAAAGGCTCTGTTAAAAAAATCCGGGGATGATTCCCTAAAAGTACCTGCAATGGTTCTCTAACTGTCGGATTTCGGTGCAACGGCAATAATAAGGCTGTATCAGGAAACTTATCTAATATCTGTAAAAACCCATCTGCTATATCTTGCAACGGTTCACCCCAATTCTCCCGTCGATGAACTGTTGCCAATAAAGTACGGTATTCGCCCCAATTTAAACCAGCTATATTACAATCTGGTTCACTTGCAGCCACTTTTAACAGCGCATCAATCACCGTATTACCCGTCAAATGAATTTCTCCCAAAACCCCAGAACGCTTTAAATTCTCTACAGCTAGAGGAGTTGGGGCAAAGTGTAACTGAGTAATTTGAGAAATTAATCGGCGATTGGCTTCTTCTGGATAAGGATTAAATAAATCATCTGTTCTTAATCCAGCTTCGACATGACCTACTGGAATTTTTTGATAAAATGCTGCTAAAGTTGCAGCAAAAGCAGTAGTAGTATCTCCCTGCACCAGTACTAAATCTGGCTTGCTCTCTTGAAATAACCCCTCCAAGCCCCGTAAGCTACGGCAAGTAATATCACTTAGGGACTGCTTTGGCTGCATAATCTCCAAGTTATGAGATGCTTTCAAATTGAACAGCGAAATTACTTGCTCAACCATTTCGCGGTGCTGTCCAGTCAAAATTACTTGCAACTCAAATTCTGGGGAATCTTGAAATACCTGAATTACCGGAGCCAATTTAATTGCTTCCGGACGAGTTCCCAAGATAATACAGACTCGATGAAGATTAGTCATTATTCAATAGTCATTAGTCGTTGGTTAATGGTCAATGGTCAATGGTCAATGGTCAATAGTCAATAGCCATTAGTTACAACCAACAAATAACAGACATGAAAAAACCCGGATTAACCGGGCAGATGCACTGTTTGTCAAATAAAGAGCGATCTGTTACACTTCAATATCGCAAGTTAAAGGACAAGCAGCGTAGACGGAAGTCTGCATTTGCTCTGCCTCTCCATGCAACCAGCCTAACCAGCTCATTTGCGAGGGATGAACACCTTTTGCGGTTAGCACAAAAGCAGCAACAAGAACTGCCATTACATTAAATAGAATCAAACCACCTGCTACTAGCAAAACAGCACTAACAGGCATTACTGATTGCAGAACAATTGATAACAGACATCCGACGGTAGCCATTAAAACAACCAGAGGAAAACCTACAACCAGCAAGCATACTGCTAATGTAAAAGTCCAGATTAAAAAGCTTTTGATCGTTAACAATGAATCAGTCTTGTTCAAATTAGAACTTTGAGCTAAAGTCATGACTTTTTCTCCCAAATAAACAACAAGTTATCTAAATTCCGCGAACTCTTGCTCATTACGAGCAAATGTAATCTGTCTTTATAGAAATTCAGTATATAAAAACCATTTCACTAAATGAGCGTTTCTTTAATAAACGTTACATTCAAGTTTCTAAGATCGTGAACCACTTACGAGATATGCTTTGCAACCAGAGCCTGTTTTTGGCATCTATCTTCCGGCATAGAAGGCAAAGCACAGTTGCTTCCCAAACTCAATACAAGCATTCATCCTCTCAAACGCTTAACACTTCTTATAAATATGATGATTAATTCTCATAATTGATAAATAGGGCTGAATAAATGATACGGCGCAGTTTTTACACATCCGTGCGCTGAGGATGGGGTTAATCTTGGCTTTATTTTTCTCATCTGAAAAGGCGAGGCATTTACTTGATTATTTTTTATTTTTATACACGCAAACTTAGTGTATATACTGTAAAGACTTGCAGGTAATAGTGTGTTAACAAGGTTTTAGCAGCCAAAAAAGTCTCTTTGGCTGATAGAGAGCGAAAGAGAAATGGGAAAAATAGATACAAGTAGAAGGAATGATATTGAAATGGTTTGAAAAATTTATGGGGATTATCCAGAAACCACAAGCCAAGTATTCGCTCATATGCCTCTATCAAAAGGACTTCAAAGGCAAAGGAATTCCCAAGAGCAACATTAAAAACCGATTTTAGTATTAGCAAAGATATATGACAGAATCTCAGCGTCCATCAACTTCTAATCCTGTTGCATCTCGTAACATTCCACCGATACCGCCACCACCACCAACGGTAACTGCCGGGACATTGCGGCAGCCTTCACAAACACTGGAAATGCCATCTGAAAAAAATGGCAACCGTCCACCAATGAACTCTGCTGCACCGCCACCAGCAGCTTCCACTCCTGCTGCGGCTCATCGTCCGGGGACTCCACCTCCAATGGCTAGTTCTGCACGTCCCAAAGCCAGCACGGGAACGACTTTAGCCCAACTTATCCGGGAAGCTTATGATAAGGGCTATTCTGACCTTCATTTGGGTGTTGGGGAAACTCCTCGCTTTCGGAACCGTGGGGAAATTGAAACCACTCAATTTCCGGAAACCGATAAAGAAACATTTATCAGTTGGATGAGGGAGGTAATGTCAGAGGGGGAAATCAAGCGTTTTGAAGAATCCTTAGAATTTGACGGCGCAACTCAATACGACTTTGCCCGCGTCCGGATCAATATTTTTGACTCCCTCAAAGGCTATTCAATGGTGCTGCGATTGATTCCATTGAAAATTTTGACTATGGAACAATTGAATTTACCCACCGTTTTCCGGGATATTTGCCATTACCACAAAGGTTTGATTTTAGTTACAGGACCGACCGGTTCTGGTAAGTCCACCACAATGGCGGCGATGGTTGATTATATAAATAGGGAGATGCCCAAACACATTATCACCATTGAAGACCCGATTGAATTTGTTCACAGAAGCCAAAAGTCCTTAATCAAACAACGGGAAGTGGGAATGCACACCCGGAAATTTGACAATGCTCTCAAAGCAGCCTTGCGGGAAGACCCAGATTTGATTCTGGTGGGTGAAATGCGGGATAAAGAAACCGTTAACACCGCTCTGAAAGCAGCGCAAACAGGTCACTTGGTAATGGGAACCCTGCACACAAACAGCGCCGTCAAAACCATTGAGCGGATTTTGAATTTATACTCAGGTGAAGAACAGGATGCGATGCGGGTAGCGCTTGCAGAATCTTTGGTGTCAGTTATTGCCCAAGGTTTATGCCGGACAACAGATGGCAAACGGGCAGCCTTCCACGATATCCTAATCAACACCGAAGCTGTCAAAGACTGGGTTAAAGACGGTAAGTATGACGAAATCAGCGAGTTAATGAAGCAAGCTAGTTTTGATGGCATGATTACTATGAACCAGTCATTGCTCAATCTTTATCAAGAAGGCCGGATTACTGAAGAAACAGCCTTGGAAATGTCACCGACTCCCAACGAGATGGCGCAATTCCTCCGAGGACGAGTTTAAAAGTTAGGAGTTTGGAGTACGGGTGTTAAAGTGTAAGCTGTGAAATAATCTTTCCTTCGCTTCTTCTCTTCGAGACGCTCCGCGAACGCGTCTTCGCGGTTAAAACATATCTTTTTTTTAACCGCGAAGACGCAAAGAACGCGAAGGGAAGAGTTAAGATTAAGTGTTCTGCACTCCGAATTCAGTCACCTTAACAGCCGTACAGGGGTAGAGTTAGGAGTTAGGAGTTAGGAGTTAGGAATTAGGAGTTAAAGTTAAAGATGATGAGCGAAAGATTTAAAGTCCAAAAATTTATTTCTTAACTCATCACTCTCAATCCCTAACTCTATTCACTCTTTTGATTACAGACAAACCACTTCTACCCCAATTATTTAAAGGTATTGCTCTGTTTACGCCTGGAGGAGATTTGATTTACTGTATCGACCCAAGCAAACAAGGTCGATGGCATTCACATTTATGCAGTTTTTTACAAGAGATTTTAGATTTACCAGAACCGCCTCATTTTTTGGTACCTTGCTACACAGCGGCGATTGACCACTGGTTAGATCCGCGTACTCAAGAAATACGCATTTTTGCAGAAGCTTATCCAGCGGTAATGCGACATCAGGCATTACTGAACGCTATTTTTAGCACAAAAGATGTAGTCTGGCAACAGGCACCGTGGCAGGAAGGATTGTGCGATCGCCTTGTATTATCTACCTATCGCTCCACATTTCCCCAACTTTGGGAAGACCACGATTTAATTGTGCGCTTAGAAAGTCTTGAAGCAGAACCCTTGTACAATCAATCAGCAATCTCCGTTACTCAGGAACAGCCAAAAACACAAGGGTATGTTTTGCGTCTGTTTGTTGCCGGACATAGTGCCGCAACTCAGCGGATTCTAGAGAATTTGCGCGACCTTTTAGAACAATATCTGGGACACCCTTACACACTGAAAGTTATTGATGTATTAACTAATCCAGAAAAAGCAGAAGGGGATCAGGTTTCTGCGACTCCCACCCTGGTAAAAGTTTATCCCCAACCCATCCGCCGGATTGTTGGGGATTTGAATAACGTGCAAAAAATATTACAAATGTTAGGCGCTGCTATTTAAAAGCTCGACATCTTAGACATTTGGGCTTTAATTGACGTTTCAACGGGTAAAGTCGGCGTGTCATTAAAAATAGTTATTCTTATAATATAACAAGACTAGCTGCTAGAGGCTAGAAGTTTTATGTTTCAATTGCAACTACTAAGCAACATTTGGCAAAGCTTTCAACAGACAAAAGATTTTGTCCGTGACTCCGTGCAGCAAGCTGGAGATTCTTTAAAATCAACAGCAACTCAAGCCACTGGTAAAGCAATTGATACAGTTAATACAACCTTTGAGCAAGCAAAAACCTCAATAACAATTCCCACAGCGATTACTTCACCAATGAGTAATTGGCTAGCAGAACACCCAACAGTGTCTCGATTAGTGCAAATATTGAATTGGGCAACAAATCATCCAATTATCAGTGTAATAATTCTGATTTTTGCCCTTTCTATAGTTTGGAGCATAATTAAAGCGATCGCGCGTTTAATTGAATCAGCTAGCTGGTCAATTGTCCAAGTTCCCTTCAAACTAATCCAGGCTTTGATTAAAGTCAGCTTTCTCTCATTTTCTCAAGCTAGTAGCTTCGCAGTCAAACAAGTGATTGGTAATAATATAGTAACTTTACCACCTGAAAATTTTCAAACAATTCATCAAGCTAAACAGCAAAGATTGGCAGAAATTGCAGCCCGCTTAGAAGCAATTCAAGAAGAGCAGCAAGGGCTTTTACAAGAAGTAGCAACAATTCTTGCAGATACAAACGATATAACCAAAATGGTTTAATAAGCTGATGTGCCTTTAAGTTGCATCCACGGACGGGCAGGGATGCCCATCCCACAAGGAACCTATAGTTTTTATCATCTAAATTAAAGGTTCTTTGCTTAGACGTTATATGTAACGTCTTTACAGATTCTTGATATTATCCCCCCTCCTTGCATGAGTGCGCTAAGAGGATGTAAGGATGCGTATCGTTATTAACATCGAAACCTTGTAAACCTAGCCCCCTTCCCTACAAGGTAATGGGGGTTTCAAAGCCTCTCCCGCACGCAAAGAGAGGTTTGGAGAGGGTTTTATGGTAATATTTATGACGCATCCTCTAAGTGGGTTAGAGGGTGGGTTTGTGAATATCAACCCCGATTTTTTGTTTTATTCACCACCAAAAGGCAAGCAGCGTTAACTTTAGACTGCGTTTCTAAAAGCGCGATCGCATGAGGTACAGGACGAGGTTCATAATTTACCAGAGATTCCCCTTTATAAACTAAAGAAGTACTCTGGCCGGAATCAAGCATCACAGCATCCCGCATTCCAGAAGAAGCTAAAATTATCCCCAAATTTGCCGAATCAACAGATTCAGTAGAAACCCCGATAGTTGGAACTCCACTTTGGTTAATTCCCCAAAAAGCCCGATGACGTGGCACATCAGCACCATACAAACCTTTAAAACTAATTGCTGCTAAAGGCTGATGATTTTTCACCAACCACGCACCCGCTACAAACGCATCAGACACTTCCGACATTTCTGCTTGTATTCCCGCTAAGGTGTTGTGCTTATCTGGAACGAAGGGAATATAGCGCACTTCGTTGGGACTAATCAATACTAAAGGACGTCCAGCTAACTTCTTATTTTCACCATTGTTACCTGGAATAAATTTGTTGTTGATCTGACTAAAAACAGGTCCGATCATCACATTAGAAGTTAAGTATTTTAGGGAAAAGAAGGTTCCATCCACGGCAGCAATAGCATTAGTACCACTCTTCGATACAACTTCTTTTAACTGATACCGACTATCAGCATGGATAGTTATTGGTTTACCACCAGAAATCAGGATTAAGGGAATCTGATTAATAGTGGTTTTAGTTAGTTGAACCTGATTGTTAAAGTCAAAGCTTGGGTTCCACAAAGGTAGTATAACTCTCTGCCAAATTGGATCTACCAGTGAATCTAATCCAGATTGACTAAAACCACTAAGATTTAGATAAGTCAAGAAATGTGAACCAAAGACTTGCACTAAAGTCTTAACGCCAATTTGTGGATTGTTTACCCAAGTTGATACCTCCACAGTCGTGCTTGCTAAATTGGAAACTTGTTGAAGCCCTATATCGTTACTACACGCATCAACAGCCTTATCTTCCGCAATCGCAATATTTTGTGATAAAGAATACCAATTAACAAATACTAACAGCAGAATGGTTAGCATACCCTGGCATTTACTCAGAAAGCGGAAAGCCAGGATTTTGTAATCCATAGTGCGATTTTTAGGGTTTAACGTCATACTTTCTGATTCAGAAAACCTCGAATTTGTATTCGTGATTACTCTGTTGTTAAAAGAGTGCGTTTATACCCTAAAATTCTTTAGTTAAGAGAAAGCAAATAATGGTTTAAGCATTGCTAAAGTGCTACAAAAATCAGGAAGGGGGGAGGGGAAAGTTAGGAGTGATGAGTGATGAGTGATGAATTTTTAACTCTTAACTCCTAATTCCTAATTCCTAACTCCTAACTCCTAACTAAATAAATACCCGATGTTGTAGGGAGGGCATTTGACGACGCACTTGTTCAATGCGTCCGGGGTTAATTTCAGCGATCGCCACTCCTGGTTGTTCGCCAGCATCGGCTAAAACCATTCCCCAGGGGTCAATAATCATCGCGTGACCGTGGGTTTGACGGCGAGCGTAGTGTGTACCTGTTTGTGCGGGTGCGATAATATAACAAGTATTTTCAATTGCGCGGGCTTGTAGTAGTACTTGCCAGTGGTCTTTACCCGTGAATGCTGTAAAAGCGGCGGGGACAAATATCACATCCACTCCTTTGGATGACAGATGTCTGTAAAGTTCCGGAAAACGGACATCATAACAAACAGAAAGTCCAATGCTACCGAGTTTTTCAGAAATATATACTGGAGGAAGTTCAGTACCAGCCATAACTGTGCTAGATTCCTGATATGTGTTACCGTCGGGGACGTTAACATCAAATAAATGTACTTTGCGGTAACAAGCGAGTTCTTTGCCCGTAGGGTCAATGAGTAAAGCTGTATTGTAGAATTTGCCCGTACTGTCTACAGGAACCGGAAATCCGCCACCCAAAATAGTAACTTGATAGCGTTGGGCAATCGTTTTCAGGAATGTTTCGGTTTCAGTTGCGATCGCCGAAGCTTGAGCGAGTTTGTCCTTTTCTTCTCCCATAAAGGAGAAGTTTTCCGGCAAACCGACCAATTCAGCACCCTGATGCACGGCTAGATCAATTAATTCTTCAGCCTGTGCCAAATTTTTACGTAGATCGGGCACACTGGTCATTTGAATAGCGGCGGCTAGATAAGACTTCATAGATTTGACAACGAACAATGCATTAATACGAGGTAATTCTCAAATATATCTTTACTTGGTTTGGCTTGCGAAGTTTAAATAAGAGTGCTTTTCTTCATTACATTCTTTAGAGTAACGAGTTCTAACAATCGATTGAGGACTTTGCATCCGTATTGTTTGCTGAAATCAGTCCAGGGAATATAGAAAATTGCACAGTATTCAGGATACCTTTGAGAAAAGGTAATTTAAACTGCATTTCGTGGATATTTCGATTCTCGTTAAAACATTTGTGGCTGTGTTTGTCCTAGCGGATGCAGTAGGCAATATACCCATAGTCTTAGTTCTGACTAGAGGGATGCAAGCAGAGCAAAGAAATAAAGTGGTGGATAAAGCCTTTGTCGTGGCGATCGCTGTGCTTTTGCTTTTTGCCTTTGGTGGTAAATTTATTTTGGGCTATTTAGATATCAGCATGGGTTCTTTGCGGCTAGCTGGTGGGCTACTGCTGCTGATAATTGCTTTACAAATGCTGCGGGGAGAGCTAGATACGCCGATTCTTGACGGAGATCGGGATGTGGCAATTACTCCCCTAGCTTTGCCATTGCTAGCGGGACCAGGAACACTGACAACGGTAATGTTGTTAATGGCTGAATCTCCGAGTCCTCATGTAAGTGTGGTGGTGGGTATTATTTCAGCAATGTCCGTTAGTTGGTTAATTTTACGTTTCTGCAATTACGTCGATAAATGGATTGGTGCAGAAGGTGAGGTGATTATTACTCAGTTGTTGGGGTTTCTGTTGGCAGCGTTGGCCGTGGAGATTGGTAGTGCGGGGATTCGGGAGTTGTTTTTGAGTTAGGAATATAACTGCACGAGGCAAAAAAGAGGGGGAAGGACTGCTTCAAATTCTGCCAATTTTGGGTGCGAACGATGGAATATAATTTCAATGCTTATGTCAAAGTCATACTGATAGAGCTTGGGCTAATCTAAATTTGGGGGTAAATGCGCAGGTAATTCGTTAGAATATTTACGTTGAAAAATAGGTCTTACTATTAATTCAGAAATTTGCGTTAATTTATTGGCTAAATATCAAAGGTAATTTAGATCGATGAAGAAAACGACCGTGTTATTTAATTAGCAGAAGAATTGGCAATAAAGATGACGATTTGTGCGATATTGATTTACAACGTGTCTGTTTTTGGTGAAGCACTTATCTCGGCAACACTTCACCTATCTTTCCCTCTTTTCTGGAGAAAAATCAATGACCATTTCAATGTATCAAGCTTCAGTACCAGTGTGTATTCGCACGCTGAATAACCTTGTAAGTATTCTTGAAAAGGGTGCTACATATGCAGAAACCAAAAAAATAGATGGGCAGGTGCTAGTTAATAGTCGTCTATTTCCAGATATGTTTCCATTGTCAAGACAAGTCCAAATTGCTTGTGACATAGCAAAAAGAGGTGCCGCAGAACTAGCAGGAGTAGAAGCACCCAAGTTTGAGGACAATGAAACTACATTAAGCGAACTTATTGACCGGGTTCGGAAAACTATCTCTTATTTAGAGACATTTAAACCTGAGCAAATTGACGGTTCAAAGGAGAAAACAATTACCTTAGAGATGCGTAACAATACTCTATCTTTTCAAGGAATGCCATTTCTCCTATATTTTGTTTTACCCAACGTTTATTTTCATGTCACAACAACATATGACATTCTCCGCCACTGCGGTGTAGAACTTGGCAAACAAGACTTCCTAGGTAAGCCTTAAGCAGCAAAAAGGGAGCAAGAAAAATAGGTGAGGAAACAAAAAACAATTTTCTCTCCCCACCTCAACCTAATCCCAACTGTAGCTTCAATGCTTCTGGTACGTTCACCGCTGTATCTAATCCCCGCACACCGTCCCAAGTCAAATTTTCATTCCAGGTCATTTCTTGTAAATTAGCGTCGCTAAGGTCGGCACCACCGAGAATGGCGTGGCTAAGGTTGGTGTAGCTGAGGTCTGCGCCACTGAAGATGGCTCCGCGAAGGTTAGCACCGCCTAGAGTGGCATAGCTGAGATTGGCATAGCTCAGGTCTGTGCCAAAGAGGATGGCGTCGCTCAGGTCTGCGCCGCTGAGGTCGGCTTCATTGAGGGTGACGCCGCTGAGGTCGGCTTCATTGAGGGTGACGCCGCTCAAGTCTACGCCATTAAGGTCTGCACCTAAAATAATTGCGCCGTTAAGTTTGGCTCCGTTGAGTTTGGCTCCGTTGAGTTTGGCATAACTGAGGTCTGCGGCGGTCAGGTTGGCGTGTCTGAGGTTAGTGCTAAAAAGAATCGTGTCGCTGAGGTTTGCGCCTTTGAGGGTGGCATGACTGATGTCGGCACCACTGAGATCGGCGCGGCACAGGTCGGCATAACTCAGGTCTACATGACTCAGGTCGGCTTCACTCAGGTTAGCTCCAAAAAGGATACCGTCACTCAGGTTGGCATGGCTGAGTTTGGCATCTGTAAGGTTGGCAGCACTCAAATTAGCTCCTGCTAAGTTAGCGGCATTTAGGTTGGTGCTGCTGAGATTGGCGCTTGTTAAATCGGCGCGGCTGATGTTAGCACCGATAAGAATAGCGCCTGAGAGGTTAGCGCTTGTTAAATCGGCACCTGTTAAATTGGCACCTGTCAAATTAGCACCGCTCAAGTTGGCATCGCCGAGGTTAGCAGCACTCAGGTTGGCACCTGTAAGGTTGGCACCTGTAAGATTGGCATCACCGAAATTGACACCACTGAGGTTGGCACCTGCAAAATTGGCACCTGTGAGGTTTGCATCACTCAGATAAGCACCGCTAAAGTTTCCACCTCGGAGAAATTCCCCAACTACGTTACTAAAGTTGCCAATTTCAATCGCATCGCTGTAGTTGATGACACGCAGCAGTTGGGATGTGAAAAAGTTTTCTATATCGGGTTGACCGGATGGATAAAATATAATTTCTTCCTTGAGTTCGTCTCGCTGTTGGGCGTAGCGATGTAACTCTAGAAGCAAAATCATTACATTCAGCCCTGTATCTATATCTACCTGCCGCAGTCCGACGCTAATGTTCTGGGTTAACATTTGTGACATCTTTTTCTGAGGTAGATTATCAGCAGGTGCAGCGTCTATAAATTCTCCTTGGCACCAACGCTGATAAAAATTCTCTAACCTTTGAAAAAGCTGTATCGGTTGAAATTCATTACTAGCAATCAGTTTTTCGATTGCTTGTTCTACTATTTCAGGTTTTAATGCCCCATTGCCTAATAACTCATAAATTTTCTCATAAAGGAGGCGATCGCTAAAGATAAAACTGCCTTCTCTCTCGGCTAAAGTCCATCCCACTAAGCTTTTTTGTAGTTGTTCTTCAAATATCAATTCCCGTAAGTTATTAGGAACAAACTGAACACTTCCATCTAGCTGATGATTATTTTGCTCTGAAGAAAAAACCATTTCAGTTTCTAAAGATGTCCCCTGTGACATCTCTTGTAACCTCGATCCCCTGACATAAGTTCTCAAAAGTTTCCAGATTTGAGATAAATTGGACATTTTTGTCTTGTTTTATACTTAGCACTTACTGACGTTAGATAGCTCTGTCTGACTTTTCTTTATTTGCGACGCTGGTTGACAGCCTGATTGAGAGGTTAGTATTATTTAGTACTATTTTTTCTTTGAAGTATGCTTGGAAAAGCATTGTTTCAAGCGTTTGCCTTTATCCTCCTGTAAAAAATAAAATGTTTACTTAAAAAGTGTTTTACTTTTCATTGAAACAAAGTGTTCTCGTTAAATTGTTATACTACTTTTCGAGCAAAGATACTCTTCAAATGTATAAATAATACGTAATGTTCGCTACAAACGCAATTGTTAGGAAAAATACTACAGTAAAACTGTGCATTGCGTACAGTAAAACTATGTATTGCGGCTTAAAAATTACAGCTAGAATTGACCTGGGAATTTGGTAGCTTGATATCAAGCGGTTAAAAATAGTGTAAAGTGCAAGCCGTTGGTGGGGAGAATACAAGGGAGCTTTGAAGCAGCAAAAAAGTAAGGATTTAAATAGGGGTAGTTGCCAAAGATGGATCGGATGAAGAAATTTACCTTTTGTGTCGTATTATTGCATGGTTTGTTTCTCTCAATAGCAACTGCCAGTGCCAAGTTAACAGATGCGAGTTCGACTCCAGATAATACTCTAAAGACGGTTAATAAGGGACTAGGGGTATGGGGGGACAAAGGGAAGAAAACAGAGATAGGTCGAAAACTTCACACTCAAGCTCTGCGGGTTTCCCCCTCTTTTTCCTCAAAGGTATGGACTTTAGATCAGAACAAGCAGGTAAAATCTGAGCCTTTCATTTGGGTGGTTAAGGATGCGAAAAAGACGGCACAACCTTTTTTGGAAGTGGGCAAAGCTCCAGCAAATAGCCAGAAAAAACCATCGGATAGACCCACAGGTGTCAAAAAGGATGAATTAGAGCCGTTTGATGATGTAATTAAGAACACCCAAAAGTTAAATGGGTTGTTTACCCTTTATCGTCAAAAGGACAAGAATAAGGTTTATTTAGAGATTAAGCCGGAACAGCTAAATAATAATTACTTGGCTACAGGCACTCTAGAATCTGGGATTGGTGAAGCTGGAATCTATAGCGGGATGCCGTTGCAAGATTTTCTGTTTTATTTTAAGCGGGTGAATAACAACTTAAATTTTGTTGTCCGGAATGTGAATTTTCGCACCCGTGAAGGCGATCCACAAGCGCGATCGCTAGCCCGTTCTTTTAGCGATTCTGTTCTCTACACTATCCCGATTAAAAGCATTAATCAAGAACGCAAAACGATTTTAATTGATTTGGGAGATTTACTACTCACTGATTTAGCTGGCTTATCTGCGAGTTTGGGAGTTCCGGGGACAATGGAGCAATCTTATTTTGGGAGTGCGAAAGCTTTTCCTCAGAATATAGAAATTGAGTCTGTTTTAAATTTTATCGGTAGTGCCGGTGCCAAAGACAGTGGGTTAAAAAATTTTGGGGCACTAGCTGATAATCGTGGCTATACTTTGCGGGTTCACTACAGTCTGTCCCAACTACCTGAAAACAGTTATCGAGCGCGTTTAGCAGACGAACGTGTGGGTTATTTTATCACCGCTTACCAAGATTTATCCGATGGCGATCGCCGAGAACCGTTTGTTAGATACATCAACCGCTGGAATTTAGAAAAACTAGACCCGAGTGCGGCAATTTCTCCACCGAAAAAACCAGTTATCTTCTGGATTGATAATGCAGTTCCCTTTGAGTACCGGGATGCGATTAAAGAAGGGGTGTTGATGTGGAACAAAGCTTTTGAAAAAGCGGGTTTCAAAGATGCCATCCAAGTCAAGCAAATGCCAGATGATGCGACTTGGGACCCAGCAGATATCCGCTACAATACGATTCGCTGGATTAATACGGTAGATGGATATTTTGCCCTGGGGCCATCCCGTGTTAATCCGTTGAACGGAGAAATTTTAGACGCAGATATTCTTGTTGATGCTAGCTTTGTGCGGGCACTGAAGAGCGAGTATGGCAAAATTATCGAACCGAGTCAAACAGAAGCGCGGACTTCTCTATCGGCAATGATGCAAAATCGTTTGCTTTGTAGTAATGGTTTAGATGCTAAAGGCAATTCGACCCCAAAGCCAAACGAGCTTGTTAACAGAATATCCAAAATGGCTGGGGAGTATGATCTTTGCTATGGGATGCAAGCTGCAAATCAGTTCGCTTTTGGAAAAATGGCGATGACGCTGTTGCAAGAACCAAAGCCTACAGACGCACAAGTAAAACAGTATATCCATGAATACTTACGTTTAATTATCGCTCACGAAGTCGGACATACTCTAGGTTTGCGCCACAATTTTCGGGGTAGTACGCTATTAGAACCAGAGGAGATGAACAATAAGGAAATCACCCGCAATAAAGGTTTAACCACTTCAGTAATGGATTATATCCCCCCAAATATTGCTCCTCAAGGCACAAAACAGGGAGATTATTTCCCCAATATGGTGGGACCCTATGACGAGTGGGCGATCGCCTATGGTTATACTGCAATTACCGCACCAACCCCAAAAGCTGAAAAGCCATTTTTGGATAAAATTGCCGAGCAATCTGATAAACCAGAGTTGAGTTATTCTACAGATGAAGATGTTCGCGATTTAGACCCAACCGCCGATGCTTGGGATAATAGCAGTAATGTATTAATTTATTCTCAGTGGCAGTTGGATAATGCTCGCGTCATGTGGGACAAATTGGACAAGCGTTACCCAATGGAAGGCGAAAGTTACAGTGATGTCAGCGAACGCTTTGGCACAGTTTTGGGGAATTATTTCCAAAATATTTATTTTGCCAGCAAATACATTGGCGGTCAATCTTTCTACAGGGTCAACGGAGGCAATAGCAAAAAACGCTTACCATTTGAACCAGTCCCAGTGGAAAAACAACGGCAAGCTTTAGGAATGCTACAAAAGTATATTTTTGATGAGAGTGCCCTGAATTTCTCGCCAGAATTACTGAATAAACTAGCACCATCGCGCTGGCGACATTGGGGTAGTACACCCCGCATGGGTCGGTTGGACTATCCCATTCACGATCTAATTCTGTTCATCCAAACTTTAGTATTGCAAGACTTACTTTCAGCCGATCGCCTCTCCCGTCTCAAAGATATCGAGCTTAAGAGTCAACCCGGAAAATCACTGAGTTTACCTGAACTATTTGATACCTTACAGAATGGCATCTGGACAGAAGTACTCAAACCAAATGGCAAGCCAATGAAAATATCAAGTCTGCGACGGGGATTACAGCGGGAATATATGAATATGTTAACCGGTATGGTGTTGCGAAAAGAAGCAGTTCCAGAAGATGCCCGGACTTTAGCTTGGTATAAACTCAAACAGCTTAATGAAAAATTAGATGGAGCGCGTTCCGACGACGAATATACCAAAGCCCATCTTCTGGAAACACGCGATCGCATTAATAAAGCTTTGAATGCCCAGTTGCAAGGAAATTGAAAAAAAGTTAGAACCTCCCTGTATGCCCTCATCCCCTAGCCCCTTCTCCCAAGGGAGAAGGGGGAAAATAGCCCTCTCCCAAGGGAGAGGGTTGGGTGAGGGCATCCCTAAGCTCCTAACTCTTTTTTTTCAACTACTCAACGCCTTTAAAAATCTTTGCAATCCTTTGAAGACGCTGGGTTTTTTGATGGGTATGGGATTGTCGCCTAATGTTTGCCCTCCTTTCATCAGGATGGCGTCTAACTCATCACCTGAAGGCTTTTTGGCTAATTCGGCAATCTTTTGATATTCGCCATTTGTCTCTAACCAAACTTCCCACATTCCAGGGTAGCAGCGAAAAACTGCAGTTTCATCGTCTACGGGGCGGAGATAATAACAAGACTCTATCGTGCTAATAAAACGTCGGCGAGTTTCTCTAGCAGTATAACCAATACCAACAGTGCCAGCATCTTCCATCCGAGGAGTCAATATAACAACAGGGCGATCGCCTATTTCTTCACATAACTTTTCCAATTGTAATACTTCTACCGCAGTTGGGGCGACAACCAAAAAAATCTTATCCTCTGGCTGAATTTTCATCTGTGTGGCGGTTCTTCCACTGCCAATATCAGACATTTTAAAAGGCACATCTACCCAGTCGCGTTTGGCAAGAGCCGCACCACCTGCATCAGGAAAGAGAATCTTGACTTTATCGCCGTATTGCTCAAATAATGGCAGGAATTGCTCTGCCACAGGCATCGGCTTGAGTTCTGGAAACAGCAATTCTACTTGTAAGCGAGTATACCCGTCTGCTATTGCTACTTGGGTAGCTTCACGGGCTTGGATAATCGCATCTTCTAAAGTTTTTGGTAATTCAGCCATGATGGGAAATGAGAGAGTTAGGAGTTAGAAGTTAGGAGTGAGGAGTTAGGAGTTAGGAGTTATGGGTTATCTCACCGGAATGCATCTACCCTATAAGGATAGGTCTAATGATACAGCCCACGCAGGTGGGCTTTGTGCGTATAGCGACACCCTTCTAGGGTGTTGCGGCTTGGTGAAATATGTAAGTTATGAGTTTAAGCGATCGCTTATAAATTTTTCACTTTTAACTCCTAACTCCTCACTCCTAACTCTTAATTAAAACGAGACTATTTGCCAGTCTTTGCAAAACTTGCTTCAACACCATTGCTGTCCAATCAATATCAGCTTCGGTGGTATCGCGTCCCAAAGTCATGCGAATGCCACCCATTGCGACTTTCTCAGAATAGCCCATCGCCAACAATATTGGACTAGGACTAAGTTTACCACTACGACAGGCTGCACCAGCACTTATGCCAATACCTGCAAGATTCATTTGCCTTACCAGAGTTTTGCCGCTAAGTTTTTCGCCGTCAGAGTCTTGGAGGCAAAAACTGACATGATGAGGTAAGCGTTGTATAGGTTCGCCTGTAGGTATTAAATGGGGAATGTCAGACAATAAAGAAAATAGGCGATCGCGTAATTTAATCAATCTTGGCATTTCCGTTAAAAGTTCTTCCGAAGCTAATTCCGCTGCTACCCCAAAACCAGCAATTACAGGTAAAGCTTGGGTGCCAGAACGCATCCGCAATTCTTGACCACCACCTGCCAGTAGAGGTATTAGCTTTACTCCAGGACGTACATATAACGCTCCTGCACCTTGGGGACCATAAATTTTGTGGCTTGACAAACTCAGTAAATCCACTGCCATTAATTGCACGTCAATGGGTAAACGTCCGGCCACTTGTACCGCATCTGTGTGAAACAAAGCACCGTGACTGCGGGCAATATTTCCCAATTCGGCAATCGGTTGCACAGTACCGACTTCACTTTGCCCGTAAATTATAGAGACTAAAACGGTGTTATCTTGCAACGCTGCTTTCAAATCTAGTGGATTGACTCTACCTTTGGCATCTACAGGTAATCTCGTGACTTCCCAACCCCACAACTCTAATAAATGTACGGTTTCGGAAATTGCGGAATGCTCAACACAAGAAATAATTAGATGTTGAGGAGTGGTGTAGAGACGAGTGACACCCATAATTGCTAAATTATCAGCTTCGGTGCCTCCGGAAGTAAAAATAACCGATTCTGGATCTACAGCATGAATTAATCCAGCAACTTGCATTCTCGCTTGTTCTAAAACCGTGGCTGCTCGTTGTCCCCACTCATGTAGGCTAGAAGGATTACCCCACTCTTGTGTCAATACCGCTTGCATTCGTGCGATCGCTTCTTTTCGGGTCGGGGTAGTAGCACTGTAATCTAAATAAATTTGCATACCTAATTAAAACTCAGAACACACGGCGTAACAATCAAAATCTATTTTCTACATTTTTTATAATCTCAGCCTAACCCTGCGCTTACCTCAGCGACCCTCGCTGTTTAAAAAACTTACATTTTGGGAACTATAAAATAGTCCACCCAAGTTCTACTTTTACCAGACACCAGTGCAGCTTCTCTCTACCAAACGGCATTTTTATTATCTCTTTTTATTAATATTTCTCCTTACAGCTTGCAAAGGACTCCAATCTCAGAGTAAACGTCCGCAACCGTTACCGCAAGATTTGCTAATTCAAGTTTACTTCAACCATACTGAATCAGAAGAATACAAAGAACCTTACCGCCAGCAAACCCGTCTGGGGGATGATTTAGAAAAACAGATTATCGATTCTATTTCCCAGGCAAAATCTACAGTCGATGTTGCGGTACAAGAATTTCGTTTACCCAAAATTGCAGAAGCATTAGCTGACAGACATAAAGCTGGGGTCAAGGTTAGGCTAATTTTAGAAAATAATTACAGTCGTCCTTGGAGTAGTTTGACAGCCCAAGAAGTCAAAAAATTGCAAAAGAGAGAGCAAGAACGATATCAGGAGTTTAGCAAATTTGTAGATATAAACAAAGATGGCAAAACCAGTACAGAGGAAGTCAATCAAAGAGATGCTTTAATAATTTTACGGAACGCTAAAATTCCTTGGATAGATGATACCGCAGATGGCAGCAAAGGCAGCAGTTTGATGCATCACAAATTTCTGATTATAGACCAGCGGATTGCGATCGTGACTTCGGCGAATTTTACCTTATCAGACATTCACGGCGATTTGATCAATCCCAACAGTTTAGGTAATGCCAATAACTTATTAAAAATCGATAGCCCCGAATTGGCATCTATATTTACAGAAGAATTTAATTTCATCTATGCCGAGAAAAAATTTGGGTTAAAAAAGCCTTTCCGTCCACCAAAACAAATTACCTTAGGTAATAGCACAATCACCATAAATTTTTCACCGACATCTCCAACTCAACCGTGGATTGAAACGAGTAATGGATTAATTGGCAAAACATTAAATTCAGCAACTAAATCAATTGACACGGCGTTATTCGTGTTTTCAGAACAGCGGATTGCGAATATTCTTGGAACACGCCATGAGAAAAATGTTAAAATTAGGAGCCTGATCGAGCCGAGTTTTGCTTATAGACCTTACAGCGAAGCCTTAGATATGATGGGCGTTGCTTTAAGCGATAAATGTAAATATGAAATAGATAACCATCCTTGGCAAAATCCCATAACCACAGTTGGAGTACCTATATTATCCAAAGGGGATTTGTTGCATCACAAATTTGGGGTTATAGATAATCAAACAGTAATTACAGGTTCTCATAATTGGTCAGAAGCGGCAAATTATGGTAATGATGAGGCAGTTTTAGTGATTTCTAACCCCACAATTGCCGCTCATTATTCACAAGAATTTGAACGTATTTATCGCACTGCCAAACTAGGGTTACCCGGAAGAATCCAAAACCAAATTAAAACCCAGCAAAAACAGTGCCCGAAGGTAACAGCACCTTCAACATATGAAAACAAAGCTATTCAAAAAGTTAATCTGAACACAGCTAGCCAAAAAGAATTAGAAGCGCTTCCCGGAGTAGGTAAAAAATTAGCTTCTAGAATCATAGTTGCTCGTCAACAGAAAGAATTCACATCATTAAAAGACTTGGATAAAGTTTCTGGGGTGAGTGTGAGGTTGAGAGAAAAATTGGGCGATCGCATCACTTGGTAAAATAAATTCCCGAAATATTAAACCCAAATCAAAGTGGCTGTTAATAAATCTAAGTTAATATAAATGATATTTACCTAGACAAAACTCCACGAGGGGAAATATTTTAATCGCTGGTTAATGGCAATAAACCCAAATAAATCATTAAACTAAAAGAACTTGCCAACCCCATAGACCAATGACTCAACAATCTACTAAAATTTGTATCCTAGGTGGAGGCTTTGGTGGTCTTTATACCGCTCTGCGCTTAAGCCAGTTACCTTGGGAACCCACGCAGAAACCCGAAATCGTTCTTGTAGACCAAAGCGATCGCTTTCTATTCTCCCCCCTCCTGTACGAATTGCTCACCGGCGAACTTCAAACTTGGGAAATTGCCCCTCCCTACACTGAACTATTTCAGGGCACAAGTGTGCGTTTTTGTCAAGCTTCTGTCGCGGGTATAGACATCGACGAACACCGCGTACATTTACAAGATGGTTCAGAAATACCCTACGATAAACTAATACTGGCATTAGGTGGCGAAACACCCCTAGATATGGTTCCTGGTGCCATATCCTACGCTTTTCCCTTCCGCACGATTAACGATGCCTACCGCTTAGAAGAACGCTTGCGAATTTTGGAAGAATCAGATGCTGATAAAATTCGGGTGGCGATCGTTGGGGGAGGCTACAGCGGTGTAGAATTAGCTTGCAAACTTGCAGACAGGCTTGGAGAAAGAGGTAGATTTCGGTTAATTGAACTAAGTAATCAAATTTTACAAACCTCGCCAGATTTTAACCGCGAAGCAGCAAAGAGAGCTCTAGAATCGCGGGGAGTATTTCTAGATTTAGAAACTAAAGTAGAATCAATCGCACAAGACACCATCTCCTTAGATTATAAAAGTCAAGTAGATATAATTCCTGTAGATTTAGTAATCTGGACGGTAGGAACCAGAGTCAGCCCAGTAGTCAAGAGCCTTCCCTTCAAACAAAACCAACGCGGTCAAATTACGACCACATCGACATTACAAGTCATAGACTATCCTGAAATATTTGCCTTGGGGGACTGTTCTGACACTCACGATGCCGAGGGAAAACAAGTCCCTGGCACCGCTCAAGCTGCTTTCCAACAAGCCGATTATACAGCTTGGAACATCTGGGCATCCCTAACCAATCGCCCCTTACTTCCCTTCCGCTATCAACCTTTAGGTGAAATGATGACTTTAGGTATAGATAATGCCACCCTCACAGGTTTGGGTCTCAAATTAGAAGGGACATTTGCATACCTAGCCCGTCGTCTAGCATATTTATATCGAATGCCAACATTAGACCATCAATTAAAAGTTGGTTTTAATTGGTTAGCACGTCCGATTATTGATAAAATTTCAAAACTTTAATTGTTAGTTATTGGTTGTTGGTTGTTAGTTGTTAGTTGTAATTTTTACTGAACTACTACCTACTACCCACTAACTACCAATCTTTTTAATTATTTATATAGATACCAAATGTGACATGATAATAAATCTGATCGTCGGTGCTTTTATAAGATTTCTGGTTTTTAGATGGAACGCAGTGTAAAGCAACCCAAAGTGATTTTTGTAGATGCTGTTGGCACACTCTTCGGCATCAAAGGCAGTGTAGGTGAAGTATACAGTCAGATAGCGCAGGAGTTTGGTGTCCAAGTTTCTGCTCAAGCTGTAAATCAAGCATTTTATACTACTTTCTCTTCAGCACCACCGCCAATATTTCCCAATACCGAACTGCAAGAAATCCCTGCTCTTGAGTTTCAATGGTGGGGTGCGATCGCCTACCGGACTTTTGAAGCAGCAGGGGTTATCCAACAATTTTCCGATTTTCCGACATTTTTTAGCGAGTTATACATCCACTTTGGTACGGCTGACCCGTGGTTTGTCTATCCTGATGTATTATCAGCATTGAACAATTGGCGCAAGCAAGGGATTGAACTGGGAATCCTATCCAATTTTGACTCCCGGATTTATTCAGTATTGCAAGACTTAGAATTAAGAGAGTTTTTTCAGTCTGTAACAATTTGTACTCAAGTCGGTGCTGCAAAACCAGACCCGAAAATTTTTGCTGCTGCCTTAGAGAAACATAGTTGTTCACCCGACAAAGCATGGCACGTTGGTGATAGCATTAAAGAAGATTATCATGGGGCGAAAGCTGCTGGTTTGAGAGGTGTTTGGATAGATAGGAAATAATTTTTTTAACGCAGAGGAACGCTGAGGTTGGCGCAGAGGTTCGCAAAGGAAATTTCTCCGCGCTCCTCTGCGTTTAAATAAATAAAACTTCAATTTCTTCCCCAACAGATATTAATTTTTGACCTTCTTTAATTACAGCTAACCCGTTCGTTTGGGCTAAATTAATTAAGTTGCCGGAACTTTGATTACCACCAGCGGGGTGAAATTCATAAACTCCATCAACTAACAATAACTTTCCCCAAATATAAGTCTCACGTTTACCATCGGAACGTAATTCATTGCGAGATATTGCCTTGAGAAATTCCGGTTTCCAACCATCAGCAATTCCGGAAAGTTTCTTAATAGCAGGTTGCACAAACCGCCAAAAAGTAACTAAGGCTGAAGCTGGATTTCCTGGTAAACCAAAGTATAATTTCTGTAGAAAGGTGGCAACAGTGAGAGGTTTACCGGGTTTCATGGCAACAGCACGAATGTGAATTTTGCCTCCCAAGGACTCCAAAATTTGCTCAACATAATCGTAATCTCCCACCGACACACCACCGGAAGACAGAATTATATCCGCTGTTGATATTGCATGAGCGATCGCCTGGTTTAAGGTCTCTGGTTCATCTGCGACAATACCTAACATTAAAGGTTCTGCCCCCATTTGTTTCACCAAACTAGCCAGTGCATACTGATTTGAATCAACTATTTGCCCTGGTTGTAGCGGTTTATCGGGTGTGACCAGCTCATTACCAGTCGATAAAATTGCAACTCTCAGTTTACGGTAAACACTTAATTGGTTGCACTGTGCTGCTGCTAAAACAGCAATTTCTGGCGCATTTATCTTAATTCCTGCTGGTAATAATTGCGACCCAGCTTGATAATAAGAAGCTTTATATCTAAGAAACTCATGAGGTTTTGGTGCGGCTAGAATCGAAACGCGATTATCTTCACGTTGCGTACGTTCCTGCATCACGACAGTATCAGCACCATTTGGCATTACAGCACCCGTAAAAATTCGCGCTGCTTGACCGACTTTAATTGTACATTCAGGTTGGCAGCCAGCGGGGATTTCCTCAATAATTTCTAAAACACTCGGTTTTTCTTCACTCGCATCCCGGACATCTTCATAACGTACAGCGTAACCATCCATCGCTGAATTATCCCAATGGGGGAAGTCTAGCTGACTGGTGACACAAGAGGCAAGAATACGGTTATCGACTGCTAACAAATCGACGATTTCTACATCTCGTTGATTGTCAAGGGGTTGCACTAAATTTAAAATAATTGTTTCTGCGTTGTTGACTGATAGCATTTTGAATTTTGATATGTATAGTATAGTTTCGCACCGGAAACTATTGTTCCACCACATTAATTTTGAAGAGTAGTGTAGTTACAATACCGACAGGGAGGCAGACCAGTAGTCTAAAATGTAGCGAATTATACTTAGTTAGGCGGCGCAGCGACTGATACTTGATCGTTGTACTCATTGGGATTGAACGTTCCTGCAACTTCACCTGAAATTACTCCAGGGGTAAATAACAAGAAGTAGCATGGAAATAGGTAACGCACGTTGAAAGTTAACCATTAACCATCAACAGTCAACCTTTATAGAAAAATTTATCCCTATGACTATTGAAAGAGTTCCAGAGAAACATTACCCCAAAGCTGGTATCGGACGGCGAGGTATGGCATTAGGACTGGATTTCCTCGGCTCATGGGTTTTGAGTTCCCTATTAGGCAGTTCCGATTTGGGCATCCAGTTTGCACAAATCCTGGTTTTCATTGTTGCTTGGCTGATTTTTCGAGTAGTAGTGGTGTACAGCAATCAAGGGCAGAGCTTGGGACGTTGGGCTTTTGATATAAAAGTATTAGAAGCTTATAGCGGTAGAATTCCAGATTTGCAAGCACTTTTCAAACGTGAGGCAATAATCGGAGGCTGTGCCCTTTTAGTGTCAATTGCTCTGAATAACATCATCAAGAATCCCACTGCTATACTACTAGTGATTCCTCTCGCGATTGACTGTACTCCTGCCTTCTCGGATACTCAGCTACAGCAAGCATTGCACGATCGCTATGCTGGTACTATGATAGTTTCGTCGCGTCGGGGCTATTCGCTCGATATTAAAATTAAGCGATTAGTTGAAACTGTGCGCCGTAATGTGAGAAGATAGTTATTTGTGTTAATTCTCCTCAAGCTTTACTGTTTGTAAGATTATGGCTAAGAGTAAAGGTGCCCGTATAATCGTGACACTCGAATGTACAGAGTGTCGCACTAATTCAAACAAACGTTCTCCTGGTGTTTCGCGTTACACCAGCACCAAGAACCGTCGTAACACCACCGCAAGGCTAGAACTGAAAAAGTTCTGCACCCACTGCAACAAACACACCGTTCACAAGGAAATCAAGTAAACGACCATGAGCTATTACCGTCGTCGCCTATCTCCGATCAAACCAGGAGATCCAATCGATTACAAAGATGTTGATTTGTTACGTAAATTTATCACCGAGCGGGGTAAGATACTACCACGTCGGATTACTGGACTTACTTGCAGACAACAGCGAGACTTGACATTAGCGATTAAACGCTCTCGAATTGTGGCTTTGTTGCCATTCATCAACGCGGAAGGCTAATTCCAGTTAAGAGTGATGAGTTATGAGTTGTGAATAAAAATGAACTCTTAACTCGGAACTTGTAACTCAGTAACTTTTAATTCAAAACTATTTAAAGAAATTGCGAGGCTTGTGGAGAAGGGGACGCTAGTTGAATTTCGACTTGGTAGCGATCGCCGTCTGGGAGTGGTAGACCGTCCCGACGGCAAAACCCGTTGGTTTGTGGTAGATGAACGGGGCCAGTCCCACAGTCTCGCCCCTCGGCAATTGACTTACACAGTTAGCGGGCAAAGCTACAAAGTTTCAGACATTCCGAAATTTTTAGAAGAAATCCAGCCTTATATAGATCCATCAAGCTTAGAAATAGCTTGGGAACTATTGGTTGAGGGTGGGGAACCAGTCACCCCACAAGGAATGGCAAATTTATTATTTTCCGAGTCAGAGCCGGCTCAATGTTACGCCGCCCATTGTTTGCTATCAGACGATAAAATATATTTTAAGCAAAAGGCTGAGGCTTACGAAGCCCGAACTTCTGCGGCTGTTGCAGACCGTAAACACCAATTAGAAGTAGAAGCCCTAAAAGCTAGGGGACAACAGGATTTTTTGGCGCGTGTAGAACAAGCGCTTAAAGGTGAAGCTGTAGAATGGCAAAGGCACGATCGCCAGCGTTTGGAAGCTCTGGAAAAATATGCGGCTTTGCTTGCAGATATTGTCCGCACGGGGGTAAATTATGATTCTTTGGCTCGTGCCTACCCCCCACCTGCGTCAGTCCTGGAAACGATGACCATGCTGGGACGTTCTGCAACTCCCCAAGGAGCATTTCAACTCTTGGTGGATTTGGGTTGGTGGAGTCCTAACGAAAACCTGTTTCTGCGTCGTTCGTTAATTCCGGTTCAGTTTCCTACTAAGGTATTAGAAGTGGCGCAACAGCTATTAGATTTACATCCACCAGACCAAGATACAGACCGCCTGGATCTCACTCATCTCAAGGTCTATACAATTGATGATGAAAGTACTACCGAGATTGACGATGGGTTGAGTTGGGAATGTCTTGATGATGGTAGGGAACGGCTGTGGGTACATATCGCTGACCCCACCCGCTGGTTGGTACCAGAAGATGAATTAGACCTAGAAGCCAGAAAACGCGGTAGTACGGTATACCTGCCCACTGGAATGATCCCCATGTTCCCAGAGTTACTGGCAACAGGCCCAATGAGCTTAATTCAAGGTAAAATTTGTTACGCCTTGAGCTTTGGGATAGTGCTGGATAATACAGGCGGAGTAATAGATTACAGTATTTACGCGAGTTTTATCAAGCCAACATATCGCCTGACATACGAAGATGTAGATGAGATGTTGGATTTAGGCGTGCAGGCAGAACCAGAAATTGCCGCGATCGCCAACTGGGCACAGAAACGTAAAGCTTGGCGCTATCAGCAAGGAGCCATCAGCATCAATATGCCGGAGGCGATGATTAAAGTCAAAGGTGACGATATCAGTATCGACATTTTAGATGATTCAGCCTCGCGGCAGTTGGTAGCAGAAATGATGATTGTCGCCGGGGAAGTTGCGGCAAAATACGGTAAAAGTCATAACATACCCCTACCTTTTCGCGGTCAACCCCAACCAGAATTACCTCCCGAAGAGGAGCTACTACTGCTACCTGCAGGGTTTGTCCGTGCTTGTGCCAAGCGTCGCTGTATGCCCAAGAGCGAAATGAGTATTTCACCCTTACGTCATGCGGGTTTGGGCTTGGAGACTTATACCCAAGCAACATCTCCGATTCGCCGCTACAGCGATTTACTGACACATTTCCAATTAAAAGCGCACCTGCGGGGGCAAGTTCTCCCCTTCACCGCAGAACAGCTGAAAGAAGTGATGATGAGTGTTACCAGTATTACCCAAGAGGTAACAATGGTGGAACGGCAAACAAATAGATATTGGGCTTTGGAGTATTTGCGCCGTCAGCCACAAGAGGTTTGGCAGGTAACGGTATTAATGTGGCTGCGGGAAGATAGTAACTTAGCCCTAATTTTGTTAGAAGATATTGGCTTGCAGTTGCCAATGTTTTTTAAACGAGATGTAAGTTTAGGCGAACAGTTATTAGTAAAAGTGAGTCTCTCCGACCCGCAGAAAGATGTGATTCAGTTCCAAGAGATAATTTATCAAGAAGCCCAGACAGCAGCGAATTAGTAGAACCTGACCAAGCCCCCTTCTTGCGCCTTTTTTCGAGGGGGTTTTAACTGTTTTTAACTTTGAAAATATCTTCTCAGACTGTCTAAAGCCAGACAAGCGTGAGCCTCACAAATTTTTAGCTTAATCTACTACGACTATTATTACCTATCAAAGTAATACATAGCAGTAGGGGAAAAATAGAAGAAAAATACCTTCACTCAATAAGCTAAATTATTTTTTGTTATTTGTTTTTCCTTCCCCTTCTTCTGCCTTCTGCCTTTACAAGAGTGCCATTCGATTTACAATCCTTGCTGGCGGACGAAAGCGGAGTCAATAAATCTATAAATACTTAGTACTTTTTGTCGTTGAGAATATAATTAGTGCAATATCTCAGATAGCTGGCTTGAAGCAAGTATAATTGAATTTACTTCTTCGCTCCATGAGTAGAGGTTGATTATGACTGCGTTAGCAAATACCTCTTCGCCGATATCGCAAACCTCAGATTATCAATTGAGCATTACCTGGCCCTTACTGCCAGATGATTTTATTCTGCCTGACGACCCTGTGGAAAATACTGACCAACCTCTGTTAGCTGCGGCTCTACGTCAGCCATTAACAGCCTTTCCCGATTTACTCGCTGAGGCGTTGATTGTTTCTAATTTTGCTTTGTGTGCCGCGATTGATGGGCGCATGATTTGCAAAGCACCAGACTGGATGTATGTCCGGCCTGTACAACCGTGGCAATCGACTCAAGTGCGCCGTAGCTATACGCCACATACACAAGGAACTATACCGCAAGTGGTGATGGAGTTTCTCTCTGCCACATATGGTGAAGAATACTCAATGGAGTCTACTGAAGGTGTAGGCAAGTGGTTCTTTTACGAACAGGTGATTCAAGTTCCTATTTATGCGATTTTCCGACCAGAGACTGGTCGTCTTGAGGTTTATGCTTTAGAACATGGTAGGTATAAACCAAAGACACCGGATGCTGAGAGCCGTTATTTAGTTTCGGGGTTGGATTTGTTTCTGGGAGTCTGGGAAGGAATTCACGAAGGACGGACTGGCTACTGGTTGCGCTGGTGGAACGCTCAGGGTAAGTTGCTGTTGTGGTCTGAAGAAATTGCCGAACAAGAACGTCAAGAAAAGGAATTAGCACAGCAGCGAATCAATGTTTTAGAGGAAAGGCTGCGATCTTTGGGTGTTATGCCGGAAGATTTGTAGTTATTTTTACCTTTTGAGCGATGTTACAGGCTCAAGCATCGCTCTACGTTAGACACAAGTGATATCTTGCGCCTCTAAAAAAAATGTCAAAATCATCACTACTATTACCCAGGTAAATCGATTAACATCCGTACCCGCCAGGGACTATAGGGCTTCATTCCGTGCTTGAATTAAGTTTTTAAATTCCTCAATTTCCAGCAAACGATCTCGTAGTTGCTCTAGGCTATATTCATTGACGAGAGTATCCCACTTACTAATGACAAAATGAATGGGTTTTTTACTTCCTCGCATTATGTCCAACATATTAGGTAGTTCATTGAGTACCCAAAATTTTCCCAGCTTTCCTTATGTGTGATAGGTGAAGACTAAATTAATTTTGTCAATTCGTAATTATCCTGAAAAATAAAACAAATATGAGGTATTAAATTCACGTTTGTACCGATTTTTCAGTGTTGGATAAATGATCGGTCTAAAGATTAAGCGTAGGCGTAGCCCGCCGTAGACATCGCCGGAGCGAAAATTGTGTTTTTAACGGTATTTTCGGCTCGATTTTAAGCATTATTACTCATTGACAAATTGTTCATGACCTTAACCTATCACGAATGAGCTTTCCTGCTGGTGCGGTTTAGATTCGGGGTGGGAGAAAAGCGATCGCATTTTTGATGGGTTCTCATGATTTAATCTGTTACCTGCCATCCCCGCTTAACCCAAGCTCTTTGTAAAAGACGCCACTGGCTAAAAACAGAAAAGGGTTAATCTGTTTTTTCTCATCCAGACTCTTCAGCCTCAAGCCTCAACATACCTTCTTTAAGTGTATGATTTAATCATACACTGTGATAAGTTGGCTTTAAGCACGAGAAATTCTTATGAGAACAACACAGGCACTCACTATCACCTTGCCCCATGACATGCTTGAAATGGTCAAAGCTAAAGTCGCTAGAGGCGAATATGCCACGGAGAGCGAAGTTATCCGGGATGGTCTTCGTACTCTTCAGGCGCGTGACGCTGCTGTTGAAAAGTGGCTGCGCGAAGAAGTCGTCAAAAGCTATGACGAATGTCAAGCTGATGCAACGCTGGGTGTCCCCGCAGAACAGGTCATGGCACGTGTCCGCACTCATTACCACAAGCGGATTACAGCAGAGTAAAGCGAAATGGAACAATACAGCGTCATCTTCTCGCCACGGGCAGAGCAACAACTCGGCAGTCTCTACGCTTATATCGCAGAACATGGCGGAGAGGAACGGGCAGAACTTTACGTCAGCGGGATCATTGCCTTTTGCCAAGGTCTTTCCACCTTCCCGGAACGAGGAACCAAACGTGATGATTTGCGACCGGATTTGCGGATTATCGGGTATGCCAAACGTGCGACCATAGCCTTTTCCGTAAAAACCGACCAGGTGATAATCCACGGCGTTTTTTACGGGGGGCAGGATTACGATTCTGTCATGCAGGATTAAAATCAAAAACCTCAACTTCACCGGACCCAACGGCCCCCTGAATCTTCCAAGTATGTTTAACTTTGAATTTTATTCTCCCCCAGAATTGGGACAGGGGGGCTTCATTAAACGCGGACTGCCATCTTGCCCCAGATTTTATGGCAGTAGAGTTTAGGGTCTAATCGGCTCAATGCCATATAGGGAATAGCTTTTTTCATGTAGAGTATGGAAGCTATGCAAAATCCAAAATAGGTATGACTTTTTCTAGACTTGCACCTTTCATTCAAGAATATATTTATAATCATAATTGGAGTGAATTACGAACCGTACAAATAGAAGCTTGTAAGGTTATTTTTGACACTGAGGCCCATTTATTAGTTGCTGCTGGTACGGCTTCGGGAAAAACGGAAGCCGCGTTTCTACCAATTTTGACGCAATTATATGAAAATCCATCGACTACTATAGGGGCATTATATATTGGCCCGATTAAAGCTTTAATTAATGACCAATTTGAACGTTTAAATGGTTTGCTGAAAGAGGCGGATATTCCCGTTTACCATTGGCATGGTGATGTTTCACAAAGTCGAAAAAAAGAGGTTTTAAAAGTTCCGAGAGGTATTTTGCAAATTACGCCGGAATCTCTTGAAAGTTTGTTAATTAATAAGAATAATGAATTGATGCGCTTGTTTGGCGATCTGCGCTTTGTTGTGATTGATGAAATTCATGCTTTCATGGGTTCGGAACGCGGTTGTCAGGTTCTTTGTCAGTTGCAGCGGTTGAGGAATGCAACGGGTAAGGAACATCGACGGATTGGGTTATCGGCTACTTTGGGTGATTATTCTTTGGCAGAAAATTGGTTGTGTTCTGGTACTGAGAAAGGGGTAATTACGCCGAATATTGAGGGTGGGAAGAGGGAGATTAAGTTGGCTGTGGAGCATTTTTTTCTTGGTGAGGAGGAGAGAGTGTATAAGAGGTATGTTTTTAATTTGAGTAATCGGCGGAAATGTTTGATTTTTGCTAATAATAAGATGCAGACTGAATCTATTATTGGTTCTTTGAGAGAGATTGCCGTAAGTGAGGGTTTAGAAGATATTTATCATGTGCATCATGGGAGCATTTCTGCGAGTTTGAGGCAGACTGCTGAAAGTGCGATGCGAGACCCGAATAATCCTGCGGTGACTGCTGCTACTTTGACTTTGGAGTTAGGGGTAGATATTGGGCACTTGGAGAGGGTGATTCAGTTGGAATCTCCGCCTTCTGTTGCTAGTTTTTTACAGCGTTTGGGACGTGCTGGGAGAAGGGGTGAAGCTGCTGATATGCGTTTTGTTTGCGCTGAAGAGGAAATCGCATCGGAAGCACCTTTACCGGAACAAATTCCTTGGCAATTGTTGCAGTGTATTGCGATTATTCAACTTTATTTGGAAGAGCGTTGGATTGAGCCGATAAAGCCGATTAAGTATCCCTTAAGTTTGCTTTATCACCAGACAATGAGCATTTTAGCTGCGCTGGGAGAATTATCACCCGCAGATATAGCTAAACAGGTTTTAAGTTTACCAAGTTTTACAGCGATTACTCAGGAAGATTATAAGTTATTACTACGTTATTTAATTGATATCAATCATATCCACAAAACTGAACATGGTAAATTAATTATTGGTTTGGCTGGAGAAAGGATAGTTAATAGATTCCAGTTTTATGCTGTTTTTCCTGAAACGCAAGAATATACAGTCAAGCAAGGGACGACGGCAATTGGTAGTATTGTGATGCCACCTCCTGTGGGTAATCAATTTGCTTTGGCTGGGAAAAGTTGGGAAGTTTTAGAAATTGATTTTAAGAAAAGGGTGATTTTGGTTAAACAGGTGGAAGGAAAAGCAAGTATTTTTTGGCGTGGTGGTAGTGGTAGTATCCATAGCAAAATTTTGCAAAGAATGCGTCAGGTTTTGCTTGAAGATATTGAGTACCCATATTTGCAAAATAAGGCAAAGCAACGTTTAAAAACAGTTCGACATTTGGTGGCAAATGCGGGATTTGATAACAATAATATTTTTTTAATAGAAAAGGATAAGTGCTGTATCTTCCCTTGGATGGGTACAATTGCTTTTAGAACATTAGAAAAATTGCTAAATACTTTTTGTCGCGAATCTTTGGAAATTAAAAGTATTATTAGTGTTAATCCTTATTATTTGAAAATTAAATTAGGTAAGGACAAATTTAAGTCTTTGTATCCAGAAATTATTTCTCTATGCGAACAAAGAATTACAAATGAGGATTTATTAAGCGATGCAGAAGCACCAGAAATTCAAAAATATGATGAGTTTATTCCTCACTCGCTTTTGCGAAAGGGGTTTGCCAGCGATTATTTAGATATAACAGAACTTCGAGAGCAGGTAGGACTTTGGTAGAAATTGAGTGGAGAATGAGCAAGCAAAATTAGTTGTTGGTTAGTTAAGCCCTGAAATAAATTTCACAGCTTAAAGCTAAAGTAAGCTTAAAGCTTACTGAATAAGATTTTAAACCCATTAAAATGGGTTTAAGCTTTAAGCTGTGAAATTTATTTCTTGACCCTTAAGCGAGCAGTATTGACCAACAACTAACAATTAACTATTCCCTAGTTTTTCTCAGTTTGAACCCATTTCCATCACAATACTTCGTATAAAATCAACGCGATTTTCAAAATCCAAGTCTGTGATAGTATCTACAAACTGCTGAGTATTTGCAGGAGGTTCGTAGTCAGAAGGCATCTGAATAACGACACCCTTATCCATACCTTGTGCCAGCCGCAACCACACATCTAATCGGCCACTAGAACTCAAAGCTTTATATGAACGGCTAATATCGCTACTTGCACTGCTGGCAATATCACGCATTGCTTGTAGCTGTTGCTGCTCATCCATACCTTTGATAGCATCATATAAAGCAGCAGCAGTTTCTTGAGCCGAGGTTTGATTTGCTGGTATCAAATTATCTTTAATATCTTTGTAGCCATACCACAGCAAACCAAGCTGAGTATCTACATCAAAATTGCGAAAACTTTCTACAGCTTGTTTGGTTTTGTTATTAGTGGCAAACGTCATAAAATCTCCGATTGTTTGAATGAAGCCTCAGCAAATCAAAGTTTACTGAGGTACCTTGATTACACATCACTTACAAAATCGTAGAAGTCGGTATTGATAGATTAACCCCGCTTTAGGTAGATATCACAACCAAGGCTTTTGATAGATGTAAATAATACATTTCTAAAAACTCTGCCAAACTCTGTGAACTCTGAGATCGCCTCTTAATGATGATTTGCTGACAATTAAATTATCAGTTAGTACAATTGCCTGAGTAGTCAATTTTTAAATATGTCTCAAAAACTTCCCAATTCCTCGCATCAAGCACTTGCTGAATTTGATAAAGCGTATTTTATTAAACTCCAAGAATTTCTTACAGAAGAAAGGCGATCGCATACTATTTTCCCTCCGGAAGCAGATGTATTTTCCGCTTTAGAACTCACTCCATACGAACAGGTTAATGTTTTACTATTGGGACAAGATCCTTATCACGATGATAACCAAGCGCATGGATTATGCTTTTCTGTAAAACCTGGAATTAAACCACCACCATCACTTGTGAATATTTATAAAGAACTTAAAGATGATGTTGAGTTTAATATTCCCAACAATGGATACCTGGTATCATGGGCAAAACAAGGCATTTTGATGTTAAATGCCGTGTTAACGGTAAGGGCACATACCCCAAATTCTCATAAAAATAAAGGTTGGGAAACTTTCACAGATGCAGTAATTGGTAAAGTCAATCAAAAAGAAGATCCTGTTATTTTTGTACTCTGGGGCGGATATGCACAAAAAAAACTGAACTTGATAGATACAACTAAACATCTAGTTATTCAATCTGCACATCCTTCGCCACTTTCTGCCCGCAACGGTTTTTTTGGTAGTAAACCTTTTTCTGCTATTAATAAAGCTTTACAGTCTTTTGGTAAACCAGAAATTGATTGGCAAATTCCAGATATTTAGTTGTTAGTTGTTAGTCGTTGGTTGTTAATTAGCCCACGCAGGTGGGCTTGGTTTGTATAGCCCCACCCTTCTAGGGTGAGGGAAGATATGTTGTTGTTTTTCCCCATTCCCCATTTCCCTCATTGTGTGGACTCCCCTACATGCAAAAATACATCGCACCGTGCGATCGCGTAAATTATTCAACCGTAAAGAACGCTTATTAATAGCAGTCTCCGGTGGACAAGATTCCTTATGCTTAAGTAAATTACTGTTGGATTTACAACCTAAGTGGGAATGGCATCTCGGTATTGTTCATTGCGATCATCGCTGGCGGTCAGACTCTGAAGCTAATGCCAATCACGTCAAAAATTTAGCCCAAACTTGGGGTGTATCATTTTATCTACAAACAGCGAGCGAATCATTAAATAGTGAAGCCGCTGCACGTAATTGGCGATACCAGGCTCTGGGCGCGATCGCTCAAGAACATCACTACAAATATATAGTCACCGGTCATACCGCAAGCGATCGCGCGGAAACCTTACTTTACAACTTAATTCGCGGTACCGGCGCTGATGGTTTGCAGGCATTAACATGGCAACGCCCGTACCGCGAAGGTATTCTACTAATACGTCCACTTTTAGAAATCACTCGCAGCCAAACAGGGCAATTCTGCCAAGACTTTCAGCTACCAATTTGGGAAGATTCCACCAATCAAGATTTTAAATATGCCCGCAACCGCATCCGTCAAGAATTATTACCATATTTGCAAGAAAATTTCAACCCCAAAGTTGAATCAGCCCTAGCTCAAACAGCAGAACTTTTGCAAGCAGAAGTCGAATATTTAGAAAAAACTGCTCATGAATTGCGGCTTGAAGCAATGAGTGAGGGTCAACTAGAGGTTAAGACCTTTACCCTTCCTCTGAAACTCAACCGTCACGTATTGCAAAAAGCACCGCTAGCACTACAACGTCGGGTAATGCGTCAGATATTGCAGCAAGTATTACCAACATCTCCGAGTTTTGAGCAAATCGAAAAACTTACGGCTTTAATTACAGCACCCAAGCGATCGCAAACCGATCCGTTTCCAGGTGGTGCGATCGCAACAGTAGAAGGTGACTGGATTTATCTCAAATAATCCTTATGACTCAGGAATCTAAGGATATTAAAGGTTCCAGAGTTTGACGCATCTCGTTAACAGCCTGGAGTTGATAATCGCCAGTTTCTTGGACTTGAGCCAGATTATCAGCAATTGCTTGGAGGTTATTTTGTAACCCATTGAGTCCATCCTGAATTGGTTGTAGTGTCTCTTGATAGACATCAACTCTACTGCCAGACTCAGCCATTGCGGCTTTGTGCAAGTACAAGTTTTCTTCCATAAGTTTTAATTCTTGGCGCTTCTCATTGAGCTCATGGTGGGAATTGTCAATCATCCCTTGGTCTAGCTCAATACCGCTACGGATTTGCTCAATTTCACGTTCCAGTATTTGCAGTTCCTCTAACTGCTGTTGCCGCTGGGCTTCAATATGCGCCAGAATAGGTTTTAAATCAATATTATTATCATCTTTTGTATTATTTGGTTTATGTCCTTGACGACGTAGGAGTACTGCTTGGTGTTGTTTGAGAGACTCTTGTCGTTCCAGCAAGCTGCGTCGTTGTCCCACCAAAGATTCGTTTAGCATCTCAAAGAGGTCTTTTTCATCTGCCAGTTCTATTTCTAATTCGCTGCGATCGCCTGGTGATGCTTGGTTTAACTTTTGTTGGATTTCATCTATAGTCTCTTGCTTGTATTTTAGTTCCTGCTCTTGATCGTTAACAAAACTAGAGTCTATATCCAACTTTTCCTGCAAGTCTTGGACTGTTTTTTGCAGTTCTTCTAAAGACATATTCTGCAAAGCTTCGACATCCACTTGCTGCCTTAGAACCACATCACCAGACATTGCAGCCAAGGAGCAAATCTGTTGATATAACTCTTCTTGGTGTCGCAACTGCTGTTTGAGGATCTGAGCATACTCTTGCTTGCTACTAAGCACCGCTGTATTGCCTTTTAACTCCGCTGTTTGCTCGTATAAAGAATTTTGGGCTTGTTGCCATTCGTTTTGAGATTCGTAGAATGAAGCCGAAAGTTGTTCAACTTCTGACTGGTGCTGTTGAGCTAGAGTTTTTTGCGCTTCTAATTGTTGCCAGTAGGGGTTAAAAATAGCTTGCTGAGTTTCGATGACTTCAAATGCCGAATTTAAATGCTCTCGTAGAGTTTCAGTTGGAGCAGTTGAATTCGACAAGCGATTAAGTAACTCACTCACCATCCGACTTTGCTCCTGATTCAACCCCATCCCCGACTGGAACTCTGCTTGAGACTCGTCTAAGCGGCGTTGCTCACCCCGCAAATGCTCCCAAGCACCTTCGAGTTCTTCAGTTTTGCGCTCGATTTCCTCTTTGAGTTGCTCGATTTCTTGCTGCTTTGTCTCAAATTCCTGTCTTTGCGCTTCTAGCCCTTGACACTCCTCTTGCAGTTGTTGCAAATGTGCCGAGCGCTCTTCCATTTCGATTTCCCGACGGTTGAGTTCCTGCGCTTGAAACGTCAGTGACTCCTTCCACTGGTCAATTTCTTCTTCTTTGACCTTAAATTTTTCCACTTGGCGGGAAAAATTTTGCAAAATATTAACCAGAGGACGCCCAGCCTCTTGAATCCGCTGTACTTGACGATTCGGATTCAATTCAACTAATACGAGCGCACCATCATTTAATTTACCACCCTCTTCAGTGGCGATCGCTTCTTCTGGTACCTGCGACCATCCCTGTTGGTCATTCTTTTGAGAAGCCAACAGTTTTAGTTCAGTTTTGGCACCACCACCGAGCAATCCACCTTTTTGTTTTTGTACTTCTGCTAAATACAGCACACCGTTAATCCTTTTGATGCACTTAATGCTTTTGTTAGGAACTATACATTAAATAATTACGTGGTTCTGTCTCATTGCACCTAAGGTTAGGGAAAAAAGACAAAAGAAAGCTATTTATAGACGCGATCGCCGTCACGTCTTAATTTTTATAGAATTGACTTGTCGCGTTTTTATATTCTGTACTGATGGCAGTCGTAGTGACTACCGTGTTATTACTAAGCCTTGTAAGGTATATTACAAAAAATTAAGATTTATAGTTTACTTGTGGCTAGAAGCTAGGGTCTAAAGGCTAGGAGGAAGATTCAAGGAAAAAAGCCGATTTGAACGACACCCACAATCAGGTAATCAGACGGCTGGGCATTTATTTTTATGGATCGTTCTGGGCAAGATAAACTCATATGCGGCTCGGGATTACAAGGAGTGCCTTTTAGCTAAATGCAGGGAAATTTAAACGAAATTGATATTCGCAGTATCCTGCAGTTAATTGAATTGGGACAGGGAACTGGGCTACTGTTTGTTGAAAACCACAGTAATGGAGGGAGCAGCAAACACCTTCTGAGTAGCTTAGACCATAACTGCAGTCGGCAATCCTGGTATATTTTTTTTCTCAATGGTCAAATTATTTATGCTGCTGATGGCAATAGCAGTTTCTCTCGGGTAAACGATTACTTGCGTCATTACCAGCAAAAAAAGCGACTTAATGAAAATCTTTTAGCTTCCTTAAGTTCGTTTTCAGTGGCTGAGTATGCCTATCTATGGGCGCTGATGGAACACAATATTATTGACCCTCATATTGGTCGTAGTATCATCCACAGCTTGGTAAACGAGACTCTTTTTGACCTGTTGAGTTTACAGCAAGGCAGTTTCATTTTCGATTCTAGTTCTTTACTTAGGCCACAATTAACTAACTTGGAAGTTGCTCCTCTAATCAGCAAAATCTTTAAGCAACGGCAAGAATGGAAGCAGTTATATCCATATATTCAGTCTCCCGAGCAAATTCCGTTACTTGCTGACATCGTGAAATTACGCTCGGCACTACCGACTGCAACCGTTAATAAGTTACAACATTGGGCAGATGGTAAAACATCCCTGCGTCAACTGGCTCGCTACCTCAACCGGGATATTCTCACTGTCGCCAAGGCTATATACCCATACGTAGAACAAGGATGGCTGAAGATAGTATTCCCCGATACTTCAAAAAGTTACCGTATATCAAAACCAGACTTAGAGGTAAACCGAAAAACGCGGATAGTATGTATTGACGATACTCAGACTATCTGTGAGACTGTAGAGTCGATATTGAAGCCACAAGGCTATGAAGCGATCATCTGCACCAATTCATTGGAGGCACTAAGTATCATTTTTAAACATCAACCAGACTTAATTTTGTGCGATTTTGCCCTGCCTCAATTGGATGGTTGTGAAATTTGTGCCATGCTGAGACATTCAACAGCATTTCGTTTTATACCGATTATCATGCTTATGAATCATGACAAATTTAGCGAACGTTTGAGAGCAAAAATCGCAGGAGCGACAGATTATTTAACAAAACCATTCCTGGATACGGAGTTATTAATACTGGTAGAAAAATATGTCAATTGCAGTATTGCTTACTCAAACCGAGGAAACACAACACTTGTGGATTCAATTAAAGATGGAGTAAAAAATGTTATCGCAGAATTAGCCAATCCCAAGTAAAACTTGATTATTTAGTAAGTTCATGAAGGAATAGAATTAATTTATACACTAAATGTTTTCGGGGAAATCAGGCAATGTTCCAATTAAAGGGACATCTACATCAGGAGGTAGATAGGCATTATATGAGTACAGTTCTGATTGTGGAAGATAGTATCGCACAGAGGGAGATGATCACAGACCTCCTGAAAGCAAGTGGCTTAACGGTCACTCACGCTAGCGACGGGGTAGAAGCCTTAGAGGCTATAGAAAGTACTTGTCCGGATTTGGTGGTATTGGATATCGTAATGCCCCGGATGAATGGTTATGAAGTTTGTCGTCGGCTGAAATCTGACCCAAAAACCCAAAATGTTCCCGTAGTGATGTGTTCTTCCAAAGGTGAGGAATTCGATCGCTACTGGGGTATGAAACAAGGTGCGGATGCCTACATAGCCAAACCGTTTCAACCAACCGAGTTGGTCGGAACAGTCAAACAACTGCTGCGAGGATAAGAATGGAGACAACATGGTCAGTAAACCAGATTTTTTAGGAGGCAGCGGACAAGACGACTTCCGTCCAGAATTACAAGTAGAAAGTCCTGAAGGTGAGTTGCATTTACGGTTTTACATTCCCTCACGTCAGGAGTTTGCACTACCTGCAACTGGCATCCGGGAAGTAATCGAACTAAGTCCCGATCGAATTACCCCAATTCCTAATGCTTCTCCTTTACTTTTGGGTACTCTAAATTTACGAGGTCGAGTAATTTGGGTGGCTGATTTGGGTCAATTTCTTGGGGAAGTAACTCCGTTAAATACAGATCGAGCAGAAATGCCAGTAATTGCTGTAGAAGAGCAAGACACGATAGTGGGTTTAGCTGTCGAGGGAATTGGCGGCATGGACTGGCTTGATGTTCAGCATCTTTTGCCACCAACATCGGTGCCAGATACTATGGCTCCTTTTTTACGGGGAGAATGGTTATTAGGTGCAGAAAAAAAACAGTGCTTGCGACTGTTAGATCAAATGGCGATTTTGCGGAGTGCGCGATGGGCAGGATGAAATTCGGAGGCAAGTAATGGCAGCAAGTATAGAAGATTACCTTGAAATCTACGAACAGGCTCGGGCAGCCTATGTGCAAGCGAACTATGAACAGGCAGCCACTTTAATCGACCAAGTGGTGCAAAATGTGGCCAGTGACCCCAATACTCGCTTGCTGCGGGGTCACATCTATTACGTTTTACAGAAGTACGAAATCGCGACGGAAGAATATCAAAAAGTTTTGGAGTTAACTAACGACCAAGAACTTATTGATTTTGCTAACAATGGTTTAACGAATATTAATGAGTACCAGCGGCAAAATAGTAGTGAATTTGGTAGTGCGGGTTACAGCGCTTCTCAAATGGATTTTGCTTCAGATCCTTTAGCTGCTGGGCAAGACGAATCAGAAGATTTGGTGGGTAATGGTAATGGTCGCAAGGGGTTTGATTCAAATCCTTTTGGCGAGCATCCAAGCGCTGTGGACGTGATTGAAGAACTATCTTTAAGCAGTCCATTTGAGATGCCTACAGATAGTACTGTATTTGATTCCGCATCGGAGTCAACAAACTTTGGTAGCAACGACCCTTTTGCCTTAAATGAAGATAGTGAGGATGGAGAATCAATAGATTTGCCTTCTTTCTGGCAGGAAGATATTTCAGATGGTGAACTGAAACCTTCTGGGGCAAAAGATACAAATTCTGCTCAGAAAAATACAGCAGTTCCCCAAGTTGATTTACCACCGAGCAACTTAATTGGAGAATATCCAGACGACGGCACTGGAGATTTTAACTTTAAAATACAGAGTCTAGATGATGAAACTTTATTAATGGGGCAAACAGCACTTAAAAATGATTCGATAACAACAAATAATTTCTTAGATGCTTCTCAAGAAAACTTTTCACAAACAAGTTCGTTAAATAGCACCTTCACCTTAGAAGAACAAAACTTTCAAAGTTCTTCAAACGAAAAAAATAGTTTTGATGGTGATGAGAGCTTTGACTTTGAAGCATTTGAGTCGGCATTTGGCTCCGAGACATTAAATTCAAGTGAAGACAGAAATACAACCATCAGCGGGAACGTTTCTAAAAGCAACAATATAGAATTTTTAGACGATTTTGATGAATTTGATGATTTAGGGAATATTCCCGGATTTGACCTCACCGGAGGGAAATCTACTTTTGATGAAGCTGTATCTCGTTCGGGATCGTTTGATACTAAAAGTACATCACGCCATAAAGTTGTCGAGACATCGGCAGTTCCAGAAGCAAGAGATGTTAATCGCGATCGCGACTCAGAATTATTCAGTATTACTGGTTCTCAAGAAGCTGTACCAGTCTTTACTCAATCAGATGTCAGCAACATTGAACCAAGTGTCAGCGTTGAGCAAGGCTTGCTAGCACCTCTAGAAAATGCCTCTTTAGATAGCAAACCTTGGTTTATTGCCGGTACGGTGGGCATCGTTTCGGCGCTTGCAGTCGCTACAGTCAGTTTAGCTGCCACTAGCTTTGCTCCAGCCACACAGCGAGAAGGTGTGCGAAACACAGGCTGGGCAATGGCATTAGCCGCATTAGTTTCTGGTTCCGTTTCTGCTGGCTTTATGGGAACTCTCACACTCAAGCAAATTCGCCGCACTACCAAGGATTTGCAAACCCAATTTGATGCCGTACGCCAAGGTAATTTAAATGCCCAAGCGACGGTGTACTCGGAAGATGAATTGGGTAAATTAGCCTCCGGGTTTAACGAAATGGCGCGGGTTATTTTTACAACCACAAATGAAGCTCAACGTAAAGCCGACGAACAGGAGGAAGCTAAAGAAAACCTCCAACGTCAAGTAATTCGTCTGCTTGATGACGTAGAAGGAGCCGCTCGAGGTGATTTGACGGTGCAAGCGGAGGTCACAGCCGATGTATTAGGTGCGGTCGCTGATGCTTTTAACCTGACGATTCAAAACCTGCGAGACATCGTTCAACAGGTAAAGGTGGCGGCAAGGGAAGTGACAAAAGGTGCGACTAATTCTGAAACATTTGCTAGGGCATTATCTAGCGATGCACTGCGGCAAGCAGAAGAATTGGCCGTGACGCTCAATTCCGTGCAGGTGATGACTGACTCCATCCAACGGGTGGCAGAAGCCGCACGGGAAGCAGAAACCGTAGCCCGCGATGCGAGTACCATTGCCCTCAAAGGTGGGGAAGCTGTAGAAAATACCGTAGCAGGTATTCTCGAAATTCGCGAAACTGTTGCGGAAACAACCCGGAAAGTAAAACGTCTGGCCGAATCATCGCAAGAAATTTCCAAGATTGTGGCTTTGATTTCCCAGATTGCTTCCCGAACAAACTTGCTCGCACTTAACGCCAGTATTGAAGCTGCACGTGCGGGAGAGGCTGGACGTGGGTTTGCGATCGTTGCCGATGAAGTCCGCCAGCTAGCTGATAAATCCGCCAAGTCCCTCAAAGAAATCGAACAAATCGTGATGCAAATTCAGAGCGAAACCGGCTCGGTAATGACAGCGATGGAAGAAGGGACACAACAGGTAATTAAAGGAACAAAACTCGCAGAAGAAGCCAAGCGATCGCTAGAAAATATCATTCAAGTAGCGAATCGCATTGATATACTTGTGCGTTCGATTACTACTGACACTGTAGAACAAACTGAAACCTCTCGCGCGGTTGCTCACGTTATGCAATCTGTAGAATTGACAGCGCAAGAAACCTCTCAAGAAGCTCAACGAGTTTCCGGAGCCTTACAACACTTAGTAGGTGTATCCCGCGACTTGATTGCTTCGGTGGAACGCTTCCGAGTGGAAACAGCCGAATCTAGGTAACTTGTCATTTGTCATTTGTCCTTTGTTATTTTTCAATGACCAATGACTAATGACCAATGATTAATGATTAATGACCAATGACCAATGACTAAAAACTATGTTGCCAGAACAACAACAACGCATTTTAGGTTACTTCATCGAGGAAGCAAAAGACCACTTAAATACGATTGAGCAGGGATTGCTAAATCTCCAGAGTACCCTTAACGACTCGGAAATGATTAACGAAGTCTTCCGAGCGGCTCACTCCATCAAAGGAGGAGCGGCGATGCTTGGTCTTAGTAGCATTCAGCACACGGCTCACCGTTTGGAAGACTGTTTTAAGGTTCTCAAAGATCGTCCGATTCAGGTTGATCAAAAATTAGAGTCTCTGTTTTTAGGTGTATCTGATACATTGAAAGCGCTTTTGGAGAATCTGCAAGGGCCATTTGGTCTAACGGATGAAGTCGCTACTACTCTCATGTCAGAAACAGAACCTGTTATTAAATGGTTGAACGAGCATTTAGAGATGCTTGTAGAACAACAAGGAGGTGGAGGGATAGTAGTTAGCACATTCGCAGGAGAAGGTCCATCGCAGAAAATTGCAGTTTCACCAACCCCACCCGTAGTCAAAGAACCTCCCAACTGGGGTGAGTTACAAGCGCTAGTACTACAGACACTGCGAGAAATGTTGCAATTGTTTAAACAAACAACAACGCTCGAAAGTCGGCAAAATCTCCAGAAGTGCTGCCAGCAATTAGTTGAAGCTGGTAAAGCTAAGAATTTGACAAATTGGTGTAATTTGTGTCAGGCAACGGGAAACGCGATCGCCAATCCAGAAAATAGCTATTTGACTTTAGCTAAAATTGTTATTACAGAGATTAAACAAGCGCTGGAATTAGTTACATCAGGTAGAGATGCTGAAATTGCTATCAACGAGCAATTAGGCAGACTACTTAGCGAACCAGAAATTGAATTGTTGGAAATATCTACAGATTTGGTGGATGAAGCAACTGATTCGATAGAAGAATTTGAAGATGAAGCCGAGATAATTCCATTAGAATTATCTCAGGAAGCTACGGAGTTGGAGCCAGAAGATAAAATTACCAGTTTATCGGAACTATCTCAAGAAGCTACGGAGTTTGAGCCAGAAGATGAAATTGCAATATCGGAACTATCTACTTCAGTTAAGGAGCTTGAGCCAGAAGATAAAATTACCAGTTTATCGGAACTATCTCAGGAAGCTACGGAGTTGGAGCCAGAAGATAAAATCGCGATATCAGAATTATCTCTCTTTACTAATAAGTTTGAGTTAGAAGATAAAATTACAACTTTACCGGAATTATCTCCAGATTTTAATATTAATATTCGAGAAGATGACGGAGTAGATATTCTTGATCCCAATGGACCAGAGGTTGGAATAGCGGAATTAAACACCCTTGCCGATTTATTTGAATTTGAAGGTGAATCTCCCGAACTTCATGATTCTTGGCAACAAGAAGAAATTTTAGACAGTACTGGTGGAGAATCGGAAACCGAGATTGATGATGTTGAAAATAAAGATACTGATAGCGATTTAGAGGATTTCCTATCTTTAGATGATTTTGTTGAAGATCCAAGTAAAACAACCAACATTGGTACAAGCGATCTAACAATTTTACAGCTATTTGGCGATGACTTTTTGGATGAGGACAATAATGAAGCCCAAAATCAATTAATCGTTGATAGTTTCGATTCGAGTCCGATTTCTCAGGGTACAAGTAATCTCGGCTCAAAAACAGATGATTTATTAGAAGAATTAGCAACACTCAAGAGCAACAATATTGCCGAAAATGATGATGTGAACGATTTATTAGAAGCGGCAGTAGACGAAAATGAAATATTTAGCAAAGTCACCCAACCACAAATTGAGGTAAAAACCAATCAGAGCAGTTTTGATGATTTATTCGGTGAAACTGAAGATGTAGAGGAGTTGGATGATTTTGACTTTGATGATGAAAACTTGAGTTTGGATAGTCTGTTGGCTTTACCAGCAGAAGATATACAACTTTCTGTAAGCGAGCCAGAAGCTGATGATTTATTTGGTAACCTGTCTGAGAATACACTCGAATTTTCTCCTCAACAAGAAACCTCAGAACTAGAAGATGAATTTAGTTCTGGATTTGGGCTAAATGAAAACTCTGACGTAGCTCTGGCACTGGAAGAAAGTTTATTTGCAGCTGTTGCTTCTGGTGAAAATTTTGCTGAGAGTCAGCCGACGATACCTTCATCTCAGGACGATTTTGAATTAGAATTTGATATTAATTCCCAGAAGGAAGAACAGTTAGATTTATTGTTTTTTGATGAGGATGATAAAGATGATTTATTTGAAGATTTTACAGCAAATCCTGTAGGCAAAACTGAAATTTATAGCACAGAAATTAATCCTTTTGAGCAGCAACCAGAAGCTCTAGAACTAACTCCAGAATTTACCAAAGATGAAGAAAAATCGGAACCTGCTTTTACCCAATTATCTGCAAATGCATCTATTGATTCATTACCTGTAAAAGAATTAGAGAACGATGAAGAATATGCACATTTAACAGAAATTCCAGAGGATATTCATGAGGATACAGAGAATCCTTCTGCTGTACAAGAAAAAGATTTAGATAACGACTTATTTGTCCAAAAATCCGTAGAGAATACTTTTGTTAGTCATGATTTGCAACCAGAATCGGAAGTAGAAGAAATTGACACAGATTTGACAGAGACGGTAGATTTTGAATTTGATTTAGCCGATGATTTATTGGAGACAGAAACTCAGAAAACAGTAGAAACTATTTCTAAGTTGACTGACACCAATCAACAAAGCGATGAAACTGACAGCAGAATCTTTTTCTTTGACGATCTAGAAGAATTTCCTGAGGATACGGAAGCTGCCAATTTGTCTGGATTGTTTGCGGACATGGTAATAGATGAAATCTCAGAAGAAGTAGAAGTTATCGACAACGAAAATGCTGTGTTGTCATTTATGAATACACCAGCAAATGAAATAGAAGATGCTACTTTGTCAAATGAATTTGCTCAATTGGAAGCATTACTAGAAGAGCCTCCAAGGACAACTTCGATATCAGAATCAGAAGGAGATTTTGCCGATTTAGAAGCATTGTTAAATTCTGATAACAATTATGATGTAACTTCTTTTACACCAGCCCTTATAGATCGCGCTGTTGAGATCGAGGATGAATTTAGCGATTTAGAGAAACTGTTGATTGATGCTGACCAAAGCATATCCTCGTCATCGACCGCAAATACAGGCAAAACTCAGCGTCTCACATCCCGACGTACAGCCAGATTTGAGCAGACGATGCGCGTTTCAGTCAAGCATCTAGACGATATGAGCAATTTGGTAGGAGAGTTGGTAGTAAATCGTAATACTTTAGAACAAGACCAAGAACGTCAGCGGCAATCACTGGATAACTTATTAATTCAGATACAACAACTGTCGGATGTCGGGGCGAGAATGCAAGAGTTGTACGAGCGATCGCTTCTAGAAGCTTCTCTACTTGCCAGCCGTAAAAATAGAGATACTGTAGTTGTCTCACACCCAGATACGGACAGGGGATTTAGCGAGTTGGAAATGGATCGCTTTACACCCTTTCACACTCTGTCTCAGGAAATGATTGAATTGATTGTCCGGGTGCGGGAGTCGGCAAGTGATATTGATTTTGTGACTGAAGAAACCGAACGGGTCGCACGACAATTCCGCCAGGTAACTACCCAGCTACAAGAAGGACTCACACGGGCGCGAATGGTGCCCTTTGCTCAAGCAACTGACCGCTTGCAACGGGGGGTTCGAGACAACGCTATTAAGTCCGGCAAACAAATCGAATTGGTGATTGAAGGTAGAGATACCTTGATTGACAAAATGATTCTAGAGCATCTCACCGACCCGTTGACCCATATGCTCAACAATGCGATCGCCCACGGGATCGAAACTCCAGATGAACGCCAAGCTGCAGGTAAGCCACCTGTGGGAACGATCGCAGTCCGCGCTCTTCACCAAGGAAACCAAACCATAATTTCAGTCGCTGATGATGGTGCTGGAATTAACTCAGACAAGGTAAAGGCGAAGGCAATCAAAATCGGTATGATTACGCAGGAAGAAGCTAAGAATATGTCGCGGAAGGATGTCTACGACCTGCTATTCCAACCTGGTTTTAGTATCAAAGATGAAGCCGATGAATTAGCGGGACGTGGCGTCGGTATGGATGTGGTACGCTCTAGTATCAGTGAAATCAGAGGCGCAATCAACACTGATTCCAAAATCGGCAAAGGTACCACCTTTACAATTCGCCTACCCTTAACTTTGAGTATTTGTAAAGCTTTGTGTTGTGTGTCAGATAAAGCTAGAATCGCCTTCCCAATGGACGGGGTGGAAGATACTCTCGACATCCCACTCAAAAATATCCAACACGGTAGCGATGGGCAACAATTTATTTTCTGGCGCGATACCATGCTCGCATTCAAACCCCTAAAAGACTTGTTGACCTTCAACCGTCAAATGAGTCGGGGTAACGTCTACGGGGGCACCCGCGACGATGATATGGTGTCTGTAATCGTAGTGCGATCGGCAAGTACATTTATCGCCTTGCAAATTGACCTGGTACTCAACGAACAAGAAATCGTAATTAAACAATTTGAAGGTCCAGCACCTAAACCAATTGGTGTGGCAGGTGCTACTGTCCTTGGGGATGGCCGGATTATGCCCATTGCAGACGTATTGGAAATCATTGACATTTTCCAAGGACGTACCTCGAAACAAAGCAGTCTTAGCCTCTGGGATCAGCAGAAAGGCTCGAATACAGACACTGCTGGTATTCCTAAAATTGACCCAACTGTATTAATTGTTGATGACTCAATTACAGTCCGTGAGTTACTATCCCTCACTTTTAACAAAGCCGGTTATCGCGTAGAACAAGCGCGTGACGGTCAAGAAGCATGGGATAAACTGCGTTCAGGTCTACCTTGCGACATCGTATTTTGCGACATTGAGATGCCCCGCTGCGACGGTCTGGAATTACTCTCACGCATTCAGAAAGAACCTAGCCTCAACCATTTGCCTATCGCTATGCTCACCTCACGAGGTGCGGATAAACACCGACAAATGGCAGTCCAACTAGGTGCTTCTGGCTACTTTACCAAACCCTATCTGGAAGAAGCCCTCCTGGAAGCCGCAGGACGGATGCTGAAAGGCGAAAAGTTATTAAATAGTAATATTTAATTATGTAAAGAAAAGACGTCTATCCTACAAGTACCGAAATTCAATGCCTCAAGTGCGACCGCGTCGGTTTTTACTTCTCTTTTTAGTCATATTTTTGATCGGTAAATTTTGGGTAGCTCCTGCAGTTGCGCTTCATCGATCCAACACTCTTGCTTCTGAGTATTATGTACACAGAAGTCTACCAGATGGGAAAATGAACAGTAACAAACGCCTAACTTACCCACCCACGACTAAAAGCGATCGCGTTGATGACTATCACGGTACGAAAGTCGCAGATTTTTACCGTTGGTTAGAAGATCCCGAGTCAGAGGAAACTAAAGCTTGGGTGGAGGCACAAAATCAAGTTACTTTCGGTTATCTCAACGAAATCTCGTCTAGAGAAATAATCAAGCAGCGTCTCACCAAAATCTGGGATTATGAGAAATATAGTATTCCTTTTAAAGAGGGGAATAACTACTTTTACTTCAAAAACGACGGATTGCAAAATCAAAGCGTCTTCTACACCCAGAAAAGCCTTAATGGTGAGCCAAAAATTTTGCTGGACCCAAACAAACTTTCAACTGATGGGACTGTTGCCCTTTCGGGATTATCCATTAGCGAAGACGGTAAGCTTTTAGCATACGGTCTATCCTCCTCAGGCTCCGATTGGCAAGAGTGGAAAGTTCGCGATGTCGAAACAGCTAAAGACTTAGAAGATAATTTAAACTGGATTAAATTCTCTGGTGCATCGTGGACAAATGATCACAAAGGCTTTTTCTACAGTCGCTACGATGAACCAAATGAAAAAACTAAGTTTGAAGATGTCAATTATTACCAAAAACTTTATTACCACAAATTGGGGACACCCCAAGCAGAAGACACATTAATTTACCAACGCCACGATCAAAAAGAATGGAGTTTTAGTGGCAGTGTCACAGAAGATGGACGCTATTTAATTATTTCAGTTGGGCTGGGAACAGATCCCAAAAATTTGGTTTTCTACAAAGATTTGACTAACCCTTTATCTGAAGTCGTAGAACTAATTAAAGATTTCCATGCCGATTACAGCTTTATTGATAACGATAATAGCGTCTTCTATTTCCGCACAGATTTAGATGCACCACGGGGACGAGTTATCGCGATTGATAGCAAAAAACCTACCGAGGGGGAATTGAAAGAAATCATCCCTCAAGCAGTAGAAACCCTGGAAGGTGTTGGCATATTAAATAATCAATTTGTCGCCGAATATCTCAAAGACGCTCACAGCCAAGTGAAAATTTTTGACCTCAAAGGAGATTTTGTCCGGGAAATTGAATTACCTGGACTTGGTTCCGTTGGTGGTTTTGGCGGCAAGCGTTATGACACCGAAACTTTTTATAGTTTCACCAACCCAACCACCCCTGGGACTATCTATCGCTACAATATCATAACTGGAAAAAGTGAAGTTTTTCGCCAACCGGAAGTAGATTTTAATCCAGATAATTATGAAACAAAGCAAGTTTTTTACAGCAGTAAAGATGGTACAGGAATTCCCATGTTTATTACTCATAAAAAGGGAATGAAACTGGATGGCAATAACCCCACTTACCTTTATGGTTATGGTGGTTTTAATGTTTCTTTAACACCAACTTTTTCTGTCAGTAACTTGATATGGATGGAAATGGGTGGTGTATTTGCTGTCCCCAATATCCGTGGTGGTGGTGAATATGGGGAAGAATGGCATCAAGCAGGTATGAAGTTAAAGAAGCAGAATGTTTTTGATGACTTTATTGCTGCTGCTGAATGGTTAATTTCTAACAAGTACACAAAACCTGCAAAATTAGCAATTGGTGGTGGTAGCAACGGCGGATTATTAGTGGGTGCTTGTATGGCACAGCGTCCTGATTTATTCGGTGCAGCTTTGCCAGCAGTCGGTGTTATGGATATGTTGCGCTTTCATAAATTTACCATCGGCTGGGCTTGGATTTCTGAATATGGTTCCCCAGACAATTTAGACGAGTTCAAAGCACTATATGGCTATTCACCACTGCACAACCTCAAACCTGATACGGCTTACCCTGCAACAATGATTACTACAGCCGATCGCGATGACAGAGTAGTACCTGCCCATAGTTTCAAATTTGCTGCTGCATTGCAAGCTGCTCACAAAGGTGATGCACCCGTATTAATTAGAATTGAAACTAAAGCGGGACATGGTGCGGGTAAACCGACAGCGAAGATTATCGAGGAAGCTGTAGATAAGTGGGGCTTTTTGGTACGGACTTTGGATATGAAGGTTTAAGGGATTTGAGATTTTGCGTTCCTCTGTAGCGGTGTTGGCTTCGATGCTTTAGAAGTATCCGATACTACTTAGATATATTGATTAATTTCCTTATCCGCCAGCCGATCAGGGACTATAAGTCCCTGTCTAATATCATAAGTCCATTAAAATGGACTATTTTTCTAATAGTAATTTTTGTTACTTATGAAAATTTTTATACGCAAGCTGTAATATATGAGCTAACAGATTTGTTAACCGAAAATTGCGATCGCAAAATTACTAAAAAAGAGCGAAAAACCCGTCAGTTGGCTTGCTATCTTGTTCAAAAAACGGTTGAATCTATCGCTATCTATCAAGCCATTTTCTGACAATATTCGACGTACAGCGACTAAATGCACTTTTCTTACATACGCTTGTGGCTCGTAATCAGGTAAAACAATTAATGTACCAGATGATCCATACTGGTAAACTTTCTGGGAACCAGTGGTTGGCATTGTTACAAACCCTATATCTAAGAGCAATTGCTCTAGTTCTGTAAACTTTATTTCTCTAACCATTATGACGAATTAATGTAACAGTAATTTCTATGTAAGTAGATAAGCATAAATAAACCTACCTATGTAACGAAATGTAAAACGCTCGAAATCCGCAGCGAACGCAAGGATGTGTGATAAATTTTCCCCCTCACTAGCAATTTGCCCTATCTTAGATTCTCAAATAAGTATAATTACGTTACCAAGTTATTGAAATCACTGTCAATACTGAGTTTTTTTAACTCAAATACATTTAAGTTCATTTAACTTTACTAAAATAGTGTTTTTTGTCATGGATTTACAACAATTGTCTCAATAATCGAAGCTATTGAGAATTATTTAACGCAATTTCAAGGTTTTTTCGGCGGGAAATTTTATACATTTTCACTTTTCAAAAAATGAGTTATAATCTTACATGGGTAAAACATAAGCTTTTGTAAATTAAAGGAATAATAAGTTTGTAGATCGAGTTGAGACTTAATTTCCCCTTACACAGGCAAGAAAACCAAAGATTTATAAAAGTCATCAAATTTGGTTTTTTAAAAAATAATTTCGGATTGCAATAATCCCATAGATTGGGAGTTAAGACAATGACGACTGGTAATAAGATAGGAATTATCAGTATGGGAAAACTTCACTCAGTTTATAGGCTAATATAGGCTGGTATAGTGTATTATTCCAGTCTATGAAACTTTCTGATTATGCAAAATATCTAGGTATTGCCTACCATACAGCATGGAAGCACTACAAGAATGGATTAATCCCTTACCCCACACGGCAACTTCCATCCGGCGCGGTGATTGTAGACTTTGATCCGAAAAATGAGTTTGGGCAAAAAACTTTTAATAAAGTTGCAATTTATACTCGTGTTTCGCTTCGCAAGAATAGAAACAATCTAGATTCCCAAGCCGAAAGATTGTGCAGGTATTCTGAAGCCAAAGGTTATCAAATCATTCATGTAATCAAAGAAGTCGGCAGTGGACTAAATGACCATCGCAAGAAGCTAGAAAAACTCTTAAAGCAAGATGACTACGATATTCTAGTGGTGGAACATAAAGACAGGTTATCCCGGTTCGGTACTAATTACATGGATGTTCTTTTATCCCGGCTTGGCATCAAACTTGAAATAGTAAATATGGCAGACAGAGGACGGGATGAACTGATGACGGACTTGGTTGCCATTATAAGGTCATTTTCAGCACGTCTTTATGGGCAACGCAGAGCAAAGCGCAAAACCGAGACAATTATTGCTGCACTTCAATCAGAATCTGAAACCCTAAGTTAAGCAATGTAACAATATGTTTAATTTTTACCCAACAAGCTACTTCTAAAAAACAGTTAGGTAAGGAATTAATTAAATTAAGCGGGCTAGGCTACTCTTTTGAAACCTGTGTAAAACTTGGCAACATAAATAAATACTGTCAATCTAGAATTGTCCCGAAACTTGACCATTACGTTCTAGAAATTATTTACGAGGTTCCAGATGTTCCATTGAAAAATAATGATTCAATTGCTGCGATAGATTTTGGTGTTAACAATTTAATGGCTATAACTTCAAATGTGCCTGGTTTTGAACCAGTTCTCATTAATGGTAGACCATTAAAATCAATCAACCAATTCTATAATTCAAAACGCGCAACAATTTCCACACGTAGCGGACTCCCAACTTCAAAACGCCTTAAAAAGTTGACGACAGACCGGAACCATAAAGTTAAAGATTATTTACACCGAGCATCGACTTATGTAATTAATCTTTTAGATGAATTGGGAATTAGTAAACTAGTCCTTGGTAAAAATAAGGGATGGAAGAACGGCATTAATATAGGCTTCATAAATAATCAGAATTTTGTGCAAATACCTCATGCACAATTAATTGATATTTTAACTTACAAAGGTGCTATGAAAGGAATTGAAGTAATTATTCAAGAGGAGTCGTACACAAGCAAGGCTAGTTTTTTGAATAGTGATTTCATCCCAACTTATAAAGCCAAACCCGCTGACTGGGAACCGTCTGGCAGACGAGTAAAACGTGGTCTTTATGTCACTAACAATGGTTATTCCCTTAATGCCGATATCAACGGTAGTTATAACATTTTAGTCAAAGCATTCCCCAACGCTTTCGAGATAGGGGATAGAGAGGTGTTAGTTACCCCAAGGAAGGTAAATTTAGAAGGGTATGCACCCACATTGGTGATTCCCTTTTAGGTCAGGATTAAGTTTCAATCCTTCTACAAAGTTTTGCGAAGAAGTGGCAGTTATCTATTATAGAAAACCACGTCTGACTATATTTGACTATACAAAACTAAACTATTACAATTACAAATGATGTTGAAGTAAGGATCGAAGTTGGAAGAAGGAATAGCTAATAAAAATGCGCGTTATGAGTTTAGAGCTTCAGTAAAAAAAAAGATGTTTTTCGAGTCTTTTGTAGCGCGTTCACGTAGTGTCTCGCAGAGAAGAAAAACAGTGTCTTTGTTTCAATCCCACATGAGTACTCATGTGGGTACTTCTTCCTTCTTTCTTCGTGAAAGTTACAAATCTAGTCGATGAAATTTTAGCCGAGCGCGGTTTTATTCCTAACGAGCAAGTTGGCTCGATTACCTTGGATTACAGCAAATTTCAACTTTGTGAGGTACAGAAATACCCCTCCCCAACCCTCCCCTTGCCAAGGGGAGGGGGTGTACTTCATTTACTTGCAAAGTGCTGTAAGTAGAAGATATAAGGACTCGTAGCTTGATACACATAAACAATTGCCCAACTACTCTTTCTCCACTCTGGGTAGGAATTGGTTGTCAACGAGGAAGTTCGCGAAACTTGATATCGAGAGCTATTGAGCAAGTATTTCAAGATTATCAACTCCAGATGTGCGCGATCACCGGGATTGCCACTATCGACACTAAAGCCTCGGAAGTCGGTTTATTGGAATTTTGTCGGGAACGAAATCTATCTTTAAAATTCTTTACACCTGAGATGTTGGGTTCTGTTTCTGTCCTCAATCCTTCTCAAGTTGTTACACAAGCGGTTGGTGTGAAGAGCGTTGCTGAAGCTGCTGCTTTGTGTGCTAGTTTAAATTTTTTGGGAGCAAAGGGTTCTAGGTGCAAAGAAGAAGAGGAAAGTCTCATTGTACCCAAACAAGTTTTCCGCTTGGCGGGGGAAGCTGGGGTGGTTACTATAGCTGTTGCGAAGATAATATATACGTACTAATTATTGAGTAATATTTTATTCAACTACTCTGAGGATATAGTTGATAACGGTAGAAACGATTGATAGTACAATTGAACCTAATAAAGCAGCTAATGCAGTTTTAATCTCAAAACCCGGAACTGGGCTGAGTACACTTGTCAACCAAAGAGTCAAGCCATTGATAACAAATGTAAATAGACCAAAAGTTAGTAAGGTAATTGGCAAAGCAAAAAAACCTAAAATTGGTCGGATAATTGCATTAACTAGTCCTAAAACAATGGCGGCGACTAATGCTGCAAAAAAAGTTTCGATAATGAAACCAGGAACAATATTAGATGTAATCACAAAAGCGATCGCAGTGCCAAGCCAGGTTAATAAAAAGTGTCGCATAAGGGCTATTTAAATAAATCAGCGGTAAATTTGAATTATTTTACCCGCATTGAGTTAACTAAATACGTATATTAGTTTTTAGTTTGGTAATCGATAATAAGAGAGTGAGGAGTCAGCAGTTAGAAGTACTCCTAACTCGTAACTCCTAACTCCTAACTATCATTGTTGCCGCTGTGTTCGCCGACGGTTGAGAAATTCCCAAGTCTCCCCACCAGCTATACCGTCAGGCTTTAGTCCATAGTTTTCTTGTGCAGCTCTGACCGCAGCTTCAGTTTCTGCGCCAAAGTCTCCGTCGATATCACCTTTAAAGAAACCTTGTCTTTGCAGTCGCTGTTGCAATTTCACAACCTCAGTACCACGGTTTCCTAAACGCAAAATGGGCAATCCTCCTGCAGTGTATTGAATACCAGGAGTTTCCTCTGTGCGATTTGTTGTGTTTTGGCGACGCTCAGGAGGGACAGAACGAGTAGTTTGAGTATTGCGAGCGTTGGAACCACCAGTCCGAGTTGTCTGCTGACGGGTGGTTTGCTCAATGCGAGAACCTGAAGATGATTGTTGTACGGTTGTCCGCTGTGAAGTCGTGGTTCTATTCGGTTTTTTTGTATTTGGTGTTGCTGGTTTTGGTTCTGGGGTTGCATTCACAACCCTGGTTGTATTGATGTTAGAGGTTTTTGGCTTGGGTTTTGTCGTCGGTTTTGGTTCTGGGGTTGCATTCACAACTCTGGTAGTAGTAGCAGTTTCGGTAGGAGTTGGAAAGCTGTTTGCTGAGTTATTTGTATCTTCACGAGATGCTACGAGCGAATCGCTAGGAAAAAGTCTTTGCCAAGTACTAGCATCAACAATTCCATCTGGTTTCAAACCAGCAGCTTGCTTAAACTGGGAAACAGCACTAGCGGTATTTTCGTTGTAATTACCATCCACTTCTCCTGTATAAAATCCCAGAAGTTTTAGGGCGGCTTGGAGTTCGGATACTGCGTTACCTTGACTACCAGCCCTTAAGGTAGGGCGGTTATTCGCAGTTGAGGTGATTACTTGGACGATTTGTTGCGGTGCTGCAACTGTTACTACAGAGGAGCCAAGAATTAAAGGTGCAGATGAGCAGACTAGTAGCCAGGAAAACTTATTTTTCGGTAATATGCGAAATGGTATTAGCGACCGTAGGTAACTCACGATACTTGCTTTTATGCTGCTGTTCATGGAATTTGCCCCCGGGGAATCCTCAAACTTATAGTACAGTTGGTGATGTGTCACACACAACTAGGACAAAATCGCTAAGAAATTGCACTGTTGATCGCTTCTTGTTGACCGACTAAAGACACATAAGGTTCCCGTAGATACCGACAAGCAGCAGCGATCGCTTCAGATGCAGTCACAGCAGCAATTTGTTCTTGGAAGTCTGTATCAAATTTAATTCCCAAGCCCAAAATTTCATACCAACCGTAAATTTGAGCGATTTGGGAGTTAGTTTGTTTGCCGAGGGCATATTGTCCAAGTATTTTGTTTTTGGCTGCTTGAAGGGCGCTTTCTTCTAGCTGGATGTCACACAATCGCTCTACTTCTGTTCGCAACCCAGCCAGGGCGGTACTAGTATTTTCTGGTGCGGTGCCCATATAGACCACGAATGATGCAGGAAAAAGCCTTGTAGGGTAAAAAGCAGATACTTCGTAGGCTAAACCGCGTTTTTCCCGCAATTCTACAAATAAGCGACTGGAAAGCCCATTTCCCAAGTAGGTAGACAGTAATTTGAGTGCGGCGTAATCAGCAGAAAGCACAGATGGAGCCAAATAACCCAGCATGAGAATTGATTGCTGGGTTTGTTGGGGCTTGAGCATTTGCTGAGGTTTAACTGTCAGTTCGGGCAAATCCAATGTTGGCAAGGGTTTGTCGGGAGCTTGCCAATCTCCAAATATTTCTTCTATCAGCGCCGTTGCATCCCCCAAGGTGATATGACCTGCGATACTAATTACTAAGTTGTCCGGGCGGAAATGAGTTTGATGATATTGCACCAAATCCTCACGAGTCAGGCTGCCCATAGTGGTTTCATCACCAAGGGCAGATATACCATAGGGATGCTTGTGATACATCGTCTGCCGTAATTGCTCGAAAGCGATAGTAAAGGGCTGTTCTTGTTGAGAGCGAATATCTTGTAGGGCAATTCTGCGTTCTAGTTCTACCTCCATTTGGGGAAATGTCGGCGATCGCAAAATTTGTCCTGCTAATGCCAAAATGTCTGCAAAGTCTGATGCGACTGTCTTCAAGGAGAGCAAAAAATAATCAGCAGCGGTATCTGTGCCTAAATTTGCTCCTACAGACTCGACTCGTTCGGCAATTTCCAAACTGGAGAGTCCATCACATCCTTTCGTCATGACTGCTGAGAGCAAATGCGCCAACCCTGCCTGCTCGGTTTTTTCATAACAACTACCAGCACGAATGAAAATCCGGGCTGCGATAATATCTGCCGCCGGATTTTCTGTCACCAATACTACAATGTCATTCTTTAATACAGTGCGATGGATAGTTGATTTTTGCAGGGAGGTTGTCATTTGTTCGCTGTTAGTTGTTAATTGTAACCTGTACAGAAGCCGCAATAGACACTCCGTGGCTTCCGCAGGTAGCGTTTATAATTGTTAATTGTTAGTTGTTGGCTGTTACTACTAACGACTAACCACTAACCATTAACTAACATGGTTTCAGCACTGTAACCGCGTAATTGTCCGGCGAAAGATACTCAATAGCTAATTGTTGCAGTTCTTGGGTATTAAAGGACAGTATTTGTTGGGTATATGTCACCGCTAGTTCGGCATGGGCGATGGTATTGTAGTATCCGTAAAGACCTGTAAGTTGATTTGGTGTCTCTGTCGAAAAGGCAAAATCATTACACAACAGTCTTTGACAGCGTAGCAGTTCAGAAATGCTAATTGGGTTATGTATCAAATCATTTAAGTGATTGCGAATGCCAGACTCTACTCGTTCCAAATCTTCTGGTTCTAACCAAGCGCTAATCGTAAATAAACTAGATTCCCGTTGTAAGCAAAAACTACTGCAAATTCCTTGTACTAATTGCTGTTCTTCGCGTAAATCTCTGACTAAGCGTGAGGTGCGACCTTCTGCAAGTAAGACCGACAGCAACTCCAAACCATGCCCGATGCGGAGTTGTTCGACTCCCGGTGCTGTCCAAGCCATCATTAACCGTGCCTGCTCAATTCTAGGCATACACAGTTCTTGACGTTGAATTCCCGCGATGAATGGTTTTGGGGCTGTTTCTAATTGCGGACAATAGTCGCGATCGCCAAATTGACTAAATATATTATTAACTAGTTCTAATGCTGGCTGTTGCTCAATTCCACCCACAATCACAACTGTCATGTTTTCTGGTTGGTAATAAGTGCGGTGAAAACGACGCATCGCTTCTGGTGAATGCTGCATCAAATCCTCTTCGGTACCTAATACGGAACGTCCGTAAGGATGATGCTGATAAATACTCCTCGTGAGAGTCTGAAAACCGATCCAATCAGAATCGTCATTCGCTTGGCGGATTTCTTCTAAAACCACATCCCGTTCACGGGTAAATTCCGAGTCGGGAATTGCTGCATTTAATAACAGTTCTCCTAAATGGGGTAGGGTATCTTTTAGGTAGGATGAAGCTGTAGTTAGAGAATAATGGGCGTAATCATGACTTGTTGCTGCATTAGCCATGCCACCTCGATTTTCAATTTGGCGATCAAATACTCCAGGAGCAATGGTGGCTGTGCCCTTAAAAATCATGTGTTCTAAAAAATGAGCCATGCCGAACCAAGGTTTTGGCTCCAATGTTGTACCAGCACGCACCCAAATGTCAGCCACAACTACAGGGGTAGTAGAAATTTCTTGATGAATAAAACTTAGACCATTTTCTAATTTGAAAACGGAGGCTGGAAACACGTTTTTAGTTATTATTTGTGACAATATTTGTAAATTTAACCACAACTTTAGGCAATTTTAGTAATTTTAACTTTTATTTCCACCTAAATTAGAATCTGTTTATACAGATTTTCTATTCATGAGATTGCATTATGATTCACTTAAGAAATACTTATTGAATCCGCGACCAAGCAGATGAACAAACATACTCTTTCAAAAGTAAGCGTTATTAACCCGTCACTAGCAAAAATCCCTCTCGTGTTTCACTAACAAAATTGCAACTGATAACTGAATAACTAGCATTTTCTTTGATTTCAATAAATTAAGGCTCCCAAGTTTTGAATTTGGGAGCCTATAATTTATAGTTTACCGCGACGCCGTTTTACCTAAGTTTATGACCTGGTTAAACCAGGTGGGTACCGACTTTCTTCGTTTTAAGTTTCCGGGTGCATGCCCGGTCTACTGCCACGAAAACTGTTGATTCCCTTTTCTTTAAAGGCATAGATCAAAAAACTTGATGGCAGTCACCAACGTCGTAGTACAACAAACTCATTATAACTTTCAAAAATCCTGTTGTGTACGCAAAATTAAAATTTTATTCTTTTGTCAATTATGATACCAAATTAATTCTACACTTTTCGCGATCGCAAGAGCTTGTTCCCGATTGTTGTTATCTAATAAAACGGTTACGTGTCCTAGCTTCCGACCAGGACGCGATTCTGTTTTCCCGTACCAATGGAAATGTGCTTTCGGTATCTTACTGATATTTTCTAATTTACTTTGATACTCTCGTTCACCATCATAGCCAAGTAGATTAACCATGACTGCACCAGCACAGATCAAAGCAGGGCTACCCAAAGGTAAACCACAAACCGCCCTTAGGTGCTGCTCAAATTGAGAAATGGAGCAAGCATCAAGGGAAAAATGCCCAGAGTTGTGAGTCCGAGGTGCAATTTCGTTGACTAACACTTTTCCATCCACAGTTAGAAATAGTTCAATTCCAAAAATTCCGACTGCTTCCAAGCTATTTAATAGAATCTGAGCAATTTTGTCAATTTCTACTACGACTTCTTCTGCAAGACTAGCAGGCGCAATTACCCGCCGACAAACCTGTTCTTCCTGCTGGGTTTCCACAACTGGATATGCGACAACTTCCCCGCTCACAGAACGTGCCGCAATTATAGCTAATTCCCGCTCAAAAGGGATAAATTCTTCTAATAAAAATAAAGGTTGACTTCTAGGAGACTTTATGTTCTCAAAATCTAATCGCCGGAGTAACTCATTAAAATCGTTGATAATGAAAGTACCCTGACCATCATAGCCGTGTCTGCGGGCTTTTAACACTACAGGAAAGCCCAACTCTGCAACTTGAGATTTGAGAGACTTTTCTTGTGCGCTTTTGTATCTGTCAATATTAAAGAATTTGGGAACAGGTAAACCCAAATCACGTAAATAGCAACGTTGGTCGTATTTATCTAGAAGGGGAGCAAGCGCTTCAATTCGGGGACGAAAGCAAACCCCTTTATTTGCCAAAACTGATAAAGCTTCGAGATCGACAAACTCATTCTCAAAGGTAATAACATCACATTTTTCGGCTAAAATTCCCGTGGCGATCGCCGAGTCAACTGAGGCAAAAACAACATCATTAGCTCTGCCGACAGCCGGGTCGTTACGGTTGGGAGTTTGCACCACTAATTCCAGATTCAGCTTTTTTGCCGCATCTGCCATCATCAATGCGAGTTGTCCACCACCAATTACACCAACACGTTTCATTTACACCCTAGAGAATAACGAGTTTCGACACCAGTTTGAGAATTCACACCACTAGCTTTTTGGCATAGTTCTTTGACTTGGGCTCCATCTAAAATTGCATCTGTGAAGTCTGCACCAGCTATATTCACATTAGCGAAGATTGCCCGCAGCAAAAGAGCTTCTGTGAGAATAGCATCACTTAAATCAGCCCCTGTTAAGTTTACCTGATCTACCATTGCATTGCCTAAGTTCGCTCCGTGCAAATTTGCTTTTGTCATGACGGACGCACTCATCACAGCACCCCGCAAGTCAGCATCGGCAAAATTGGCGAGTTCCATATTCGCATTAGAAAACTCCGCAGCTTGTAAACTTTGACCGGAAAAATCTCTTCTTGTCAACTCAGCATTGCTAAACGATAAGGGGTGAGTCCAGTCTGCCAGTGCAGAGGAAGCAGGGGAAAGGAGGATAATCCCCAGAATAAACGCCGTGAGATGCCGCCAAAACATAATAGAATAGCCAACTTGGTTTAACAAACTGCTTTTCAGCTTACCGCATCTTTCTGTTGGCTTAACCAATTATTGTCATCGCTGTTCTTTTTGGTACCCCGATAAGAACGCAGGTCGCTCGTTTTGAGTTGGGGTCCTGTATCCACATATATAAACCTCCTTCTTCCTTCTTCCTTCATTACTTTATAAGCGCTCACTACTGTATTGGTAAAGTTTGTTTTCTTTTCGTCTAAAGCGAGGTTAGCTACTGTTAGCCTTGAAATATAAGGAAAGCTGCAAAAGTATTCTTTGAAACTATTGCAGGTATTTATATTCCTTAACAAAAGTTGACATTATTGATTAAGCGTAGATTCTCCTCTAATAGTCCAATTATTTTTATTTATTTTCTAAAGATTATGCTGAAACGAATTCCTAACCTGCAAATGAAACATTATTGCGAGACATGGATCGAAGAATGGTGTCAAGATAATGGTTGGACAGATGTGTTTGAAGAACGCTGCAACAATTACTGGGCTTTTCCTCCTGGTGGCGTTATGCCCGAGCCGATCCCCACTCAAGTTCTGAGATTAATTAAAGCTGAGAAGGGATTAACTTCTCATGAGAGATTGTGGTCAATATCGGCATTTGTCGGCACCATCTTAGCGGTAATTTCTACCTATTTCCTCAAGTGTCCGATGCCGATCGTTTTTGCTTTCGCTTTGAATGCTGTAACAATGGCTCAACTTGAAGTTGAGGATGCCTAGAATTTTAGTGGAGACGCTATATATAAAGTTTCTACATTTAGTTTTAAAGGGCAGTTATAGTGGGGGTTTTTGTACTTAACGTAAACGATCCCAACGCATTCGTTAAAATTGTGGGTCTATTCCAAGTGCGCGTAATTGTTCTGCTAGGCGATCGGCACGTTGTTTTTCTTGTTCAGCACGTTGACGTTCTTCTTCTGCTTGAGCGACATATGCTTCTTCTGGTAAAGGAACCAAATTCTCAGCCCGATCGTAAAACCTCAACCACACTGCGATTTCTCGATCTATAGTTCCTTGCCAAGTTCCCAACCAAAAGCCCAAAGTCTCAGACCAAAGCCACCCCTGTTCATTGGGTGCGATGGATTGATAGCGAAAGTTTGCATCTAACCGCCATCCTTGTAGAGAAGCGGGATCGAAGGGATCGAAAACAAAATAATCTCTAGTTCTAAAAGTCCGCTCGTAAATGCCTTTTTTTATTCCTGTGTCAACAGCAGCAGTTGAAGGGGACATTAATTCAACAATTACATCCGGGTAACGACCACCTTCATCCCACACCACCCAGCCCTGTCTAGAAACAGTAGCATCGACATCCAGCACCACAAAAAAATCTGGTCCACGGAAATCACGATTGCGAGCCTGAGCGCTGTTGTAGTAAACAAACATATTACCACCCGTGAAAAAGTCATTGCGCTCAGACCAAGCTTCTTGCAAAGACCTAATCAGGGTGTTCATCGCAATGCGGTGACGGTTACTTTCCAAGGGTTCTCCATCATCAAAAATCAAGTCAGTGGGGGGCATAGGGGGGTTTTCCCAGTCCCACTCATCTGTCTGTTTGATGGCGTCGGTAGACATGGTATTGTCCCATTAAAGTCCTTAATAATATTAGATTAGCCGATTTTGTCAGCTTGGGTTTCATAAAGGATTATTTATCAGCAAACTCCAAAAATAAAAGCAATTTTCTTCTCAATATTTTGTCAACTCGAATACAAGTAATTCTGGATAGTGTCGTATTGCCTACTAAATTTAGGACAGGTGAGACGCTCATCTCACAAAAGAAAAAGCATATAGTGGATTAAATTAATAACTGTTTTATAATTTAGGATAAGTGATAAATCTAAAACCAGTGAATACGCTTGCTATAAAAAGTATGGGCATCTTAAGTATAAATACTAAATAAATATTGGCTTTCATAAAGTTTTAAAGAAGTTGTTTCTTTGTCTACGCATATTTAGAGAATCATTTGATAAGCTGTAAGCGCTGGTCTGAGGAGCGTCAGTTAGATTATGCACTGGTTGTTATCTGGCCCGTTGAGTGTTGAGAAGTTAACGGTTAAGATCGCAGATTTGCCACCATCCTTAGAAGGCACGAAGCTGGTGCAGATGTCGGATTTACATTACGATGGTTTGCGACTGTCGGAAGAAATGTTAGAAAAAGCGATCGCCGTCACTAACGAAGCGGAACCGGATTTAGTTGTATTAACCGGCGACTATATAACCGACGATCCTTCACCCATTCATCAACTTGTACTACGACTCAAGCATCTGCAAAGTCGTCTTGGGATCTATGCCTCACTTGGCAACCACGACATATGTTACAGCGACTCGAAACCACAAGTAATAAAAGCCTTCACTAGTATTGGTATTCACGTTCTTTGGAATGAAATCGCCTATCCACTAGGAACAGAACTACCCATAGTAGGACTGGCTGATTATTGGTCAAGAGAATTCAAACCCGCATCAGTAATGAGCCAGTTAGACTCAGCAAAACCGTGCATCGTCTTGTCCCACAATCCAGATACTGCGGAAATATTACAACAGTGGCGCGTAGATTTGCAGCTATCTGGTCATACCCACGGTGGTCAAATCGTAATTCCAGGAATGGGACCTGCTGTGATCTATTACAACAAACTGTACAATAAAGTTATTCGCAAAATCCCTAGGAAAATGCGGCGACGTTTTCCATATCTACAAGGAGGCTGTACAAAAGTAGCTCGACATTGGGAATGGGCGCAGGGATTTCACAAGGTGGGGAATAATCAGTTATACGTTAATCGCGGCTTAGGTACTTATCCACCAGGACGCTTGTTTTGCCCACCAGAAGTTACTATCATTACCCTACAAAGGTTGAAGGAGCGGAGTTAGGAGTTAGGAGTTAGGAGTTAGGAGTTAGGAGTACCGAGAAAGTTTGGTTATCGTCCATTTTTTTTTCAAGGGATGCTTTTATTCTGGTCAATTCGATAAATCTAATATATAACTCTTAATTACAACTCTCAAAAATCAAACCGCCGGAAGCTACGATGGATACATATCAGCAGCTTGCGGCGGTTTAATAATGCGATGATTTCGTAAATAGTTAAAAATCAGAAGAAACTTTCTCTACTAAATGTGGATAAGATTCGCAATCACTTCTACCGATAATTGTGCATCCCCCATTCCAACCAGGCAGGCATTTCCGGCTTTGGTCTTAAAATCCTCCAAAACAACACAGGTAAACTCAAGGCTAAAACACATTTACTTGGATGTCACATTCGAGTAGGCGATCGCGATAATTTTAGAGCGGGAGGCACTGGCTCTAATTTCAGACCTTTCTTTTACGGTCTTCTCTGTGCCTATTTATAAGTTATCACCATTGTTCTGAAGCTTAACCAGATGTTTACTCAAATTTATTATCATTAACATGAAGTTAAACTTGCACAATTATCTTTACAAAGATAGTAGTTAGTTAGTGGCATAATTTTAGCGAACCAGTTCTTAACCCAATTTGGCAAAAAGGCCCCGCAGACGCTATCCAGATGCAACAACGAACGAACCCTTCACTAAACGCTTTTTAAACCTCGGTGGTGCGGTTTGATGAAATTTTCAAATTGCACAAACCAATCGCTGGAATAACTCCCAAAATTAAGGCTGTAAATCCTTGTCCGCTCAAATATATTATTTGGCTGCGGATTGCTTCAGGAATAAAATCTTGTACCAAGGAAAGCAGGTAAACCAAAATACTAATTAAGGTAAATGCAAATGAGGGTAAAAAATTCCACCACCAAGCACCTGTAACATACCGACGTAGAACTATCCATTGGAAAAATCCCAACCAAATTCCAGAAATAATATACGCTAGGGTTGACAAAATACCAAAAACAAGAGCTTCCTCAGCCGATAAAATGGTATTTGAAGATGAGGCAATGAATGAAATATAGTTAATCCATGCCGCAGAGACACTATTACAAACTAGCCAACCGGCAGTGGTAGCGAGCATCCACAACCAACCGGACACATATTGACGTAGAAGCAATGCCTGATCTGCACCAAAAATTGCCGCAAATACACCGTTGCTCAGGTATCTTGCGAGGCTATACCAAATTTCTTGTTTTGCTAAAACACCAGATGTTAGCGTTTCTACAAAAGCTTTTTCTAAGCCCAGGCTGGCAAATCCACCCGCAACCCATCCTAAAACAGTTATCAGGGTGAATAAGAGAAAGAAATTTCTTTGCCGTTTGCGCGGTATTAAAAGTTGTTGTGCTTTTCTAGTGCTATCTGTAGAAGTTGTTGAGTTAATTTGCATATAATTTACTGATATTGACTCTTACGCCGTGGATTGCGTCTGTAAAGTATTGAGTATTGAAACACAAAACTGTATACAATTAAACATTCAACACTTTTAGCACCTACTCAGCACAACAAAGCTAAAATTAAAGTTCAGAGTACTCGTAACCATTAAATTTTCTAAACAGTGTAACTGGATGCGCCACAATCCCAAATCCTTACCAGCACTGGTTTGAGGTAACTTTTTTCTGTAGGTCTATGATTTTGCACCCAAATCAAACAGCAATCTTGGAATGATAAGCTGAAATGTGGCATAAAAAAATCTTTAGGATGAAGTGTTAAATGGGTGTTTCCGATAACGTTCCTCATCTGCTGCGGGCTGCTCGTGGTGAAATATTAGATCGTCCGCCTGTTTGGATGATGCGACAAGCCGGACGATATATGAAAGCCTATCGAGACTTAAGGGAAAAATATCCTTCCTTTCGCGATCGCTCCGAAATACCCGAAGTTGCGATTGAAGTTTCCTTGCAACCTTGGAAAGCTTTCCAACCAGATGGAGTCATTCTGTTTTCCGACATTGTAACTCCCTTACCCGGTTTAGGTATTGAGATGGACATTGCTGAAGGCAAAGGTCCAATTATTCACGCACCCATTCGCACTCAAGAACAGGTAGACAACCTGCGTCCCTTAAATCCAGATGAATCTGTACCATTCATCAGAACCATTATCAGCGCACTCCGCTCGGAAGTAGGCAACAAATCCACTGTACTAGGCTTTGTCGGTGCCCCTTGGACTTTAGCTGCATATGCAGTTGAAGGCAAAGGTTCCAAAACCTACTCCGTCATCAAAAATATGGCGTTCTCAGACCCCACCACCCTACATCAACTCTTAGGGAAATTGACCGAAGCGATCGCCACCTATGTCCGCTACCAAATTGACTGCGGCGCTCAAGTAGTACAAATGTTCGATTCTTGGGCAGGTCAACTCTGTCCCCAAGATTATGATACCTTTGCTCTCCCCTACCAAAAACGGGTATTTGAGCTTGTCAAACAAACCCATCCAGATACACCTCTAATTCTTCTAGTTAGTGGTAGTGCGGGTGTACTAGAACGGATGGGTGAATCTGGTGCGGATATTGTCACTGTAGATTGGACAGTAGACATGGCTTCAGCACGGCAAAGATTGGGCAAACACATGAAAGTTCAAGGAAATCTTGATCCTGGTGTCTTGTTTGGCTCCAAAGAATTTATCCATTCCCGCATCCTTGATACAGTTCGGAAAGCGGGTAACTGGGGACACATCCTCAATCTCGGTCACGGTGTTCTACCCTCAACCCCAGAAGAAAACGTGGCTTTCTTCTTTGAAACCGCCAAACAACTCAGTCCTACTACTGTTAGTTGAGTGGTTGGTTGTTTAAACTTACTAGGGACGCAGAGAAATTTCTTTGCGTTCCTTTGCGTTTAAAAATAAATATTTTTTCCTGACCAATTTAGTAGTCTATTGTAGTTGTTACTTGTGAGACCTCCGACACAAAATAATAACTAACGATCGGATATTTAGAAATTTTCTTATGAGTCAAAAACGTATTTTAGTGACAGGTGCAAGTGGTTGTGTCGGTCATTACATATCAGAAAAATTAATCCAGGAAACAGAACACGATCTGTATCTGTTGGTGAGAAACCCAGATAAGCTACAAGTAGACATACAGGCGCGTCCCGGCATCACTGTGTTACAAGGTGATATGCTAGAAATTGAACAGTTCGCTGACTTGCTGAAAACAATTAATACTGCAGTACTAACGGCTACAGCATGGGGAGGCGATCGCACATTTGAGATTAATGTCGATAAAACCCTGGAGTTGATGAAGCTGTTAGATCCAGAAAAATGCGAACAGGTGATATATTTTTCGACTGCTAGCGTATTGGATAGCAACAATCAGCCACTCAAGGAAGCAGGGGAGATTGGTACAGATTATATTCGTTCCAAATACGACTGCTTGCATAAAAAGGCAGGATTAGCGATCGCACCCAAAATTACTACAGTTTTTCCGACTTTAGTTTTGGGTGGGGATGAGAAAAAACCCTATTCGCATTTAACATCTGGAATACCAGAAGTCACGAAATATGTTAATTTGATTCGGTTTCTGAAAGCAGACGGTAGTTTTCACTTCATCCACGGACGAGACATTGCGACTGTCATCACACACCTAATAGATAATCCTCCCACATTAGGTGAATCCCGCCAGCTTGTTTTAGGGCAAACTCAGCTAACAGCCAACCAAGCAATCGAAGAAGTTTGTCGCTATCTCGGGAAAAAGATTCTCTTCCGCATTCCTCTATCTACATCCTTAGCGAATTTAATTATTGCTGTATTTAAGATTCAGATGGCAGCTTGGGATAGATTCTGCATGAACCATCCACATTTTACTTATAACAAAATAATTAACCCTGCAAATTTTGGCTTATCAAATTATTGTGCCACTATGACTGATGTGTTGAAAATTAGCGGTGTTGAGGCCGCTAAGTAAAATCCACTTAATGAAGTAACTAAATATACTTTCACTGTGATGTCAGATCCCCGACAACTTTTGCAAAGTCGGGGATCTTGCAGCCCTCGGAATCAATGTGGTGGACTACTACAGAAGGAAAAAATGCACTAATACGGGCTAAAAACGTATAATTATCCACTAAAACAAATTTTCATTTTTCTTAACGAATTACCGAACAAAAACCTGAGAGATGAAGATAGTTCAAAAAACTTAGCGTCTTCATACTTTCATGCGAGATTTCCCCTACTAAACTAGAAAGAAAAACATCAACTTAGTTACCTACTCACAGTAATTTCTCCTTAACCTATGCCTTTTTTCCGAAAACTGCGCCCATACATTCTTGTGGGATTATTCCTTAGTTTTCTCCTCGGGATTCCGATATTTTCAAGTATCAGCGACATCTCACCGCAAATAGCCAATGCTGCACCTGTATTTGGTTTATCACTCACTCAAGGTGTACGTAAAACCGTCTTAGATAACGGCTTAACGGTGCTAACTAAAGAAGTCCATACTGCACCAGTAGTAAGCGTACAAGTTTGGTATAAAGTTGGCTCGCGGAATGAAGGAGTGGGTGAAAGTGGTATCTCTCACCAACTAGAACATTTAATGTTTAAAGGTACCGCTGATCGGCCAGTACAGTTTGGTCGGCTGTTTAGTGCTTTGGGCAGTCAGTTCAACGCTTTTACCAGCTACGACGAAACAGCTTACTTTGGCACAGTGCAGCGCGATAAACTCGAAGCACTCCTGACTTTAGAAAGCGATCGCATGGAAGGTTCCTTAATTACCCCCGATCATCTCACGAGTGAAAAACGGGTAGTATAGCAACCGCCAAGGCGGTTATGGTATAAACTGGAAGTAATCCCAAATGCTCCTTACGTGCGATCGCATTTATTTCGATGCCCAAACCCTACAGTTACGACCTCCGTCTGAAAGTCATCCAAGC